>Ga0255338_1000631_pt1 | contig 96446 bp, 91 predicted proteins | sample MeOH1_35cm_T4_19_FD_203715 | JGI IMG/M metagenome (GOLD analysis project Ga0255338, IMG submission 203715) | Sandy soil microbial communities from University of British Columbia, Vancouver, Canada - MeOH1_35cm_T4_195 | ecosystem: Engineered > Artificial ecosystem > Sand microcosm > Unclassified ...
CGTCTGATCGCGTCACGGGCTCGCACCAATGGCATTTCGGTCATCGCGGCGCTGCCGTTCCCTTTATAGGGCAGAACCGTTTCTTCACGAACGCCGGGCGCATGCATGCGCCTGAGAGGCTCAGAAGTCGCCATGGTGGACTCATGATTGCCAATGGCTGAGAAGGGTCGAACTCGGCCATCGGCCGGCACCTGGCTTGGCAGCTTGCCCCTACCCATCCCGAAGTTTGGCGGCGAACAAAAGAAAAAAGACCCCGCCACTAAGTGACGGGGTCTTTGCGTTGCAGGGTTGGTCAGGCGGCAAACGGCAGTTCCTCCTGATCTGTTGCCGCGTGGCTCCACGCAATGCGGGCCTCTGGCGGCATCGCGCGGAAGTCGACAGCTAGCGATTTCAGCCGCTCAGTATCGTACTCGAGCGTCAGGCCCAACCGGTCCTTGTACGCCGTGCGGCGGCACACCTCGTCGTGCTCGGTCTGCTGTGCGCGCGACAGCGTGAGGCAGCCGTACTGCAGGTACCAGCGGTACCCCGCAGTGATCTGGCCAGGCCGGATACCCATATCATGGGTCTCCAGCATACGGTCAAGCTCAAAGTCCTGGAGCATGCATGCAGCTTCGAAATCCACGGAGAACGACTGTTCCGTTGGCAGTCTCAGATCCCACTGGGAATGCCCGCAAAGCACGACAAAACGGCCACCAGCGTGACGATGCCGAACCACGGCGTGCCATGCGGCTCGCCGTTGATCAGCCCTGCCGCTTGCTCGTGGCCGGTGCCGAAGGCGCCGCCGCCGGTAGGCCATCCGATCGCCGCGGCGACCAGACCAAACAGGAAGGCCACCGGCGCCGAATGCTCCGCCGGCCAGCCACGCAACTGCGCGGGCAGCAGCAGCGCGGACAGCAACACCGATCCCCAGGGGGGCGGGACCAGTTTGCCGGCGCGACCTGCAAATCTATCGTATCAGTGATCTCGCTGGTTCACTGTATCCGTGCAGCTTAATCAGAGCTCGTGACCGGGGCTGCCTTGGCAAGATGGCCTGTCTCGACTCTCAAGCGCTTCGCGTAGAAAATACCCCATGTCAGGCCAATCACAGCGGCCACCGCAGATGCCAGGAGCACGCCGAGTTTTGCGGCGCTAAGCAGGTTGGCGTCCTCGAAGGCGAGCGTTGCGATGAAAATGGACATGGTAAAGCCGATGCCGGCTAGAAGCCCGACCAGGCACACGCCCTGCCATGTCACGCCGGGCGGCAGTCGGCACCACCCCAAGCGCACCACTAGCCAGCTAGCCGCAATCACGCCCAGCGGCTTGCCAAGGAGCAGTGCCAGCAAGACGCCATACATCACGCTCAGTGATCCGCCCATGTCGAGATCTACGCCATTGAGACTTACGCCCGCATTCGCCAAGGCGAACAGTGGCATGACGACATAGGCGACCCATGGATGGAGTGCGATTTGTACACGTGTAACCGGCGGTAGTATTTCCCTCTGCGCATGGCGGAGTTGTCTGAGCGGCCCCGCCACCCTCTCCGGCTCGGGTGTTGAGGCATTATCGTGATGGGCCCGAATTTCGTTAAGGGCATGCATGGCGGCATCTAGCGGTCGCTCGCGTGTTCGGGTCGGCAGCACGGGCGTCATCAGACCCAGGACGACGCCGGCAAGCGCCGGATGGGCACCGGTCTTGAGCAGACCCAACCACAAGACGGCACCCGGGAGGATATAGGCGTAGGCTGTGCCAATGCCGATCCACTGCAGGCCTATGACCATCAGAATGCCGGTACCGGCCAAGAGGAGGCCGCTATAGTCGAGGCCGCCCGAATAGAACACAGCGATGATCAGTACGGCGACGATGTCGTCGATAATGGCCAATGCGAGCAGCAACACCCGTACATTGCTAGGAATGGACTTTCCCAGGAGCGCGAGCACGCCGACGGCAAACGCGATGTCGGTAGCCGTCGGTACTGCCCAGCCCTGTCGCTGCACCGGCTCTCCGTTCATCGCGACATAGAGCGCAGCGGGAACGGCAACGCCACCAAGCGCTGCGGCCAAGGGAAGCGCCGACAACCGCAGATTTGCCAGGGCACCTTCATAAATCTCCCGTCGGATCTCCATCCCAACGACGAGAAAGAAGATCGCCATAAGGGCATCATTGATCCAGAAATGCAGAGATTGTGAAACCACGTATCTGTCCACACCAAATGAGAGTGGTGCGTGCCACAGTGCGTGGTAACTGTCAGCAGCCGGAGAGTTCGCCCAAAGGAGCGCTACCGCGGCCGCAACCAGCAGCACGATACCGCTCATGGCCTCGATGTGGAGAAAGTGATCGAGAGCCGAGAAGGCCTTCTCTGCGAGAACTTGGGCGCGCCGCAAGGTTTGCCGGGTTGGGGGGTGGTTCATGGTAGTAGTCTTCCACTGCATTGGCGGCCCGACCAATGCAACAACCTGCCAGCCCTGCGGCGCGCAGTGTTGACACCCGAGGCAATTTTACATGAGACAGCGATTTGCGAGTGTCTCTCGGCCCACACGCTATCGTCAACTCAGTTTCTGATGCCGACTGGGCGTACGACAGGTATCGACGAGCACGGCGCGCAGCCCGGCCGACGGTCAGCCTGCGCGCGTGGCCCGGCACGGCAGGGTCGAAGGCGATTGTGAGCACCGCCTCAATGTGCACCTCGCCTGGCGGATCGAAGACATCGATGGTGGCCGGGTGCGTGCCCTGAAGAGGAGACGCCGATCGGCCAACGCGCCTGAGATCTCGCGGGCACCAAGCCCAATTCCATGCCGAACGCGCACCAGGATTGGCTGGCGGGACTGGTTCGCCACGCGAAAGCACGGGTGGGCGCTTTATAGTCGATGGCAGTGCAGCAGTTGCCTCGCCGTCTGCCTTCTGGAGCCGCAGCGACGCAACCCCCATACTTGCGAGGAGAAGAGCGAGACTTGCGCTCCCCGAAGGTAGCACTAATCAAACGGGCCAGCGGAGACCCTTCTACCGGCCTGTTCTGCCCTTAGGCTGCCTACCCTCGACAAACTCAGCCGCGTCGCATCGCCGCTCAGATTGGCCGCCGACGCACGCGCCAACCGTAAGCCGCCGTGTGCAGGAGCCGGCTCAAGCATCCGCCGATGCGGGGCACCCGTGGCGGCCGTCGCGCCGAACCCGTTTGCGCGGGCTCGCGAATTTCCTAAAATGTCATCGGAAGCGACTAGGTCAGGCCGCATTTGCAGGATGTGCACTATGGAACTTCATTTGGCTTCGCATCACTTTACGCGGCGAGTGCCGGATTGGCGCGCTGCCGTACTCTCCGGCTTCGCCGCCGGAGTGGTCTTTCTGGTCGTTGAACTGGTCGCGCTGTGGCTGATGGGCGAGAGTCCCTGGTGGCCGCCGCGAATGATCGCCGGGATTGCCCTCGCCCGCGACGTTCTCTCACAGGCAGCGCCTGACGCCGGTATCGTACTGGCGGCGCTGTTGGTGCACTTCATGCTGTCGATCGCGTTCGGACTGATCCTCGCGGTGATCATGGCGCCATTCAGCTTTGATTCGAGTATTGGCGTGGCCTCCCTGGCGGGTGCTGTGTTTGGCCTCGCCGTCTACGTGATTAACTTCTACGGCATAACCACGCTCGTCCCATGGCTTGCCGACGCGCGCGGCGCCCCCAGTTTTCTGGCGCACGTGGTGTTTGGCCTGGTGGCCGCCGATGCCTACCTGATCGAGCGAAGGGAGGATCGTCCAAGCGGGTTGGGTTCCGCCGGGTAGAGGCGATGGGACTGCCAATGGCATAGACGACGGGTCGCCGCATCGGCTCCTTGCTTGCTGGCCGCGTGTGATTGTCACAAGCGGCCAGCACGCGCAGGACGAGGTAGATCAGGAAAAGATATTTCGCGAGTTTCATGGGATGCCCTGTACGGAGACAGGGCATCCCCGATGGGGCGTGCCCCATCGGGTTAAAGACAAAAGCTAGGCAGCGAGCGCCATCAGGTCAATCACTGCATCGGCCTCATCCACCGACTCAGGCGTGTGGGAGATGAAGAATTCCCGCTCATAGCCGCCCTGACGGAGCACCTCGCGCTTCATTTGCATGAAGGCGCGTTTGCGCTCCGGATCGAGCGGGCCGTCGGCCTCATCCGTGAACAGCGTCTGGAAGGGCTGACCCGAGTCCTGCGCCCGGTAGAGCGCAATACCACGGGTCAAACACTCATTGATCCAGATTTTCTGCCCGCCTGACAGCAAAGCGAAGTTCTTCACGCTGTCCCGGTCGGCATCGTTCACCTCGATCTCGAAGCCCTCACGCTTCTCGCCATTGGCCAGCGTCGTCTGCGTCTGAATCGCGATGGTGAATCGCGCTCCGTAGCAGGAGAGCAACAGGTCATTGACGATTCGCGTGAGCGCCGGACCGGCGTCGTCGATGGACAGCGCGATCACGCCGTCATTGCCAAGCGCCTTCGCCAGCAGCTTCCACTGCGCGATTTCGTCGGAGAGCCGATCCGCCTTGCCCTGTACCGCAGGCAGGCCGGACAGGACCGACTCCACGCGTTCGCGCTCGGTCGCAAGGCCGGTTTGCTGGCGGATCAATGCCTCGATCCGGGCATCCAGCGCAACCACTGCCTCGCGGCTCTGTCGCAAGCGGGTGTCGGTCTCATTGCCACAGTCGAGGTAGTAACCGCCACTGCCACGACTGACCGCACCCAGAATGGCCTTGCGAGCCGCGCGAGTATCCACGCAGCCCACCGCAAGATCACAGTCCAGTCGGTCGGTACTGGCAATCCGCCGCGTCTGGGCGACCCAGCGGGTACCCATGAGCGCATTGAGACGGTTCACCAGCAGCGTCGCCTTGAACTGGCCAACGTCGTTCGGATAGAAACCCTGCCTGCCGACGTTCGTCTCGCTGACCGTGTCGTCATCGAACACGATGCACTCGATGCCGCCCGGGTGCCCCAACTCCAGCATGGCGTGATGCAGCCTTGCCAGATTGGGCAGCAAAGCGCTGCCGGTTCCGCCGGCTCCAACCACCACGACGCGCCAGGCATACTCAAGCATCGAATCGGGAATATGGTGAGTCATCGTCATCACACGCCCCTCCCGGCCTTCGTCGCCGCATACCAGTCACTCGGGACCCTCTCACTCTCCTCGAAGATCCCTTTCGCACAGAGGCGCAGGGCGAGCGATGGGACATCCGCGCCGCAGTTGCCAATCACGAACGCGAACTTCACGTCATGCACGTCGTCTATGTCGTCTTGCGACGAGAAGTACGCCGGATGCGCACCGTGAGAGTGGCAGTCAAGGACCAGCACCTCGTCAGCCGACAGCTCGGGGCGGCTGTAATCAAGGTGGCCTCGTCCTTGCGAGCGGATGATCACGGGGGCTAGGCGGAAGTCCCGCGTTACCGCGTCCCACACAACCCAGGCGCCGGTCTCGTTGGGCATCGCTGCCCTGGCCATCTCAGCAAACTCCCCGATCAAGTGAACTGGGACCTTCCCGCAGCGCAGGTACGTGATCTCGGCAACCAGGCCATAGGGCACGGCTGTCTTAACGTGGTACTTGCCGATCTGCCGGACGAGCCGCAGCCACGGCCGCGACACTTCCAGGAACATACCGTCTTCGGCGGCCAGTAACCGCTCGCCTGCGCCCTCCATCGGCGCCAGGTCGCCGAAACGCGGAACCATCACGGTGGGAAACGATTGCTGCAATGTGCTATCCATAGGATGCATGACTATTCTCCAATAGTCCCGGCAATCAGATTGCCGAGAGTCTTTCTCATAGGAATGAGCGCGTGCTTCGGATAGGAAGGGAACTTCCCATCCAGCATGTCGCGCCAGAACGCAAATACACCGTCTTGGTAGTCCACACGCTTACCGCCGTGATTGGGATGGGTGAAGGCCGACGAGAAGAAGGCTTCTTCCCAGCCGGCGATCGACGCCACATCAATCTGCTTCGGTACATGTGCGGAACCGACGCAAATCTTTCCCAGATCCCACGTGTTGAAGTAAGGCGGCTCATACAGCACCGTCCCCGGCGTGGGCCGCTCGTCTTGCATCAAAGCGAACACGCGAAAGCCAGAGGCGTATGCCTGGAAAACCAGACCAGGGTGCGGGACAACGGCGCTACGCTCGCCAAGCTCCTCGCACGAGAAGAACACGCGCCGCTGTGCCGGCGGGCACCACCACGTGATGGCATGTGGCCCGATGGACAGAACGTTCGGCGTTAGAAACTCGCCTTTCGGCAGCGCCTCTTCCGCAACCTGGCGGACCGCGTGTATCAGCGCGCGCCGGTTGAGGGGCACGCCCGCCCCAATGACGGGGCGCCCCGTCTGCTCATCCGTCACCATCTGGTGTGCGGTGGCATACGAGAATTCCCCGGCCTGGCGGCCATAAAGCAAAATGGCCCCTTGCAGGGCCACCTCATGGGACTGACTTCCAACAACTATGCCGGCCATAGGCCCTCCTATTCGGATATCAAGGTGAGAACGCGGTCGAGTGCCGCGATGATTTCAAACATGCAAGACAGTTCTTTGAACTGCTGGCGAATGGCCTTTGGCTCGCTTGCCACAGGGATCAGCACTTGGTAAGTCGTGCAGTCTCCGGCGCTGCTCAGGCATTCAAAGTGGTCGTCAAGAATTTCCCCGACCCAGTGGCCAGACCACATCGCAATGGTTGCCGCGGAGTACGCGGGTTCAGCCCATTGCGATGTCTTGAGGATGCGGTAGCGGGAGCAACGCGCCAGGACTGTCTGCAGATTGACCAGTTCGCGACAAATTCGCCGGGGCAAGCCCCGAGTGCGCACCGCCAGCGATGCCAGTTCCGAGCGCCGCAGCCGCCTGACGCGGTTACGCTTATCGAGCCGCCGGCCCTTGGGAACGACGTCGTCCGGGGCGAGCAGCGGCAACACGTTGGTCGGCAGATAGCGCTCGATATCGCTATCCCCTTCGCCGAACCGCTCCTCAAGAAACGCCCTCGCCTCTTCGTCGCTCATTCTGGCGTCGTAATCCCAGTGCCACCGAGCGAACATTTCCGCCAGTTCATCCGGGGTGCGAATAAACAGCGAGCGGCTTGCGGCCGTACTGACCAGATTCATCGCCGTATAGAGCAATGAGGGGTGTGCCCGCCGCATGACGTCGGCACGCTCCCCGATCTCGAACAGCTGTTCGCAGGGCAACTCGATCGCCAGGTACAGCGGCGCTTCGAGGTTGTCATCCCAGCCGAACTGTTCGACCTGCTCCCTCGCGGCAACTTGGTCCAGCAGAGCAAATGTGAAGTTCAACCGCTTGCAACTGGGGGTGCGCCTGCGCAGCCACGCGAACATGGCCTGTGCAAAGGCATCCCCTGCGCTGACCGCGCTCTTCACATCACGCGCCGCGAGTATGCCGACTTCGAACTGGGCCTGGATGGTCTCCAGGCCGTCCGGTCCTTCGTCATGTCGCAGCTTGCCGCCCGCGGGGATATCGGCTGGCAGCGTCGGTAGTGTCAGAAAACCATTGGCAGATCGACGTCGGGCAGCGGGATGCTGTCGCGATGGCGTCCACCCGGGGACGTCCGAAAGGACGCCGTCATCAAAGGTGCGAGGATCAAACAGCACGATGCCATCTCCGGAGAGTTAAAAAAAACCGCCCCTTCGGGCGGCTTCGTGGAGGAAAGGCCAAAGTCCGGACTGGACAGGGCCTTCATTAAGTCACGCTTACGCATGGCAGCCCTTGGCGCCGGCGGCGCGGACGAACTTGTAGCGTGCGGTATCGCCGTTGTGCTCGGGCCCGTCCACCGTAGCGGTGGTCAGTTCCGGGTACTGGGCGGTGTACATATCGCGCACCTGGTCCGGCGTGAATGCCGATCCAGGGTCCGGCAGCGTCATGCCGTTGTACGTGAACTCGCGGGTCAATTGCTGGACGGTCAGGCTCATATTGCGTCTCCTTTCCGTTACAGCAGATCGGCCAGATTGGTACCGGCCGGCGCGGCAGACGATGGTGTGGTTGTGGAGGCCGGAGCCTGGCCACTACCGCCATCGTCAGCCGGCGCGCTGCCAGCAGACTCCTCGTCGTCATCATCGTTCGACGGCGAAGTCGGTGCGACCTTACCGTTGGCCTTCGTCAGCGCTTTCTGTGCCTTGGCAGTTTGGGCGCTGGCCGCAGCCTTCAGGATGGAAGCGGTAGCCTCCACCTGCTCGGCGAGCGAGCGGTGCGTCACCGACACCGAAGCGATGGCCTGGGCGAAGCCCTCATCGAGCTCCGCCGGCGAGGCGGTGAGCGCGAGAGGCGTTGCCAACGCCGCATCTGCGGCCTTGGAAACTACCGGCGCGACAACCACTGCCATCACGTCGCCCTTCATGGACAGCGTGAGCACAACCTTGTCGCACGCGGCGACGAGTGGAACGAGTTCCTGAAACATGGATAGATCCTTGATAAATGGGATAAGGGAATGGAAAGCTGGCCGCGGCGTGGCGGTCAGAAGCAGAGGACTTTAGGCAGCTTGCCCGCGTAGTCGAAACCTTCGACGTTGAGGAGTGCCTCGATCAGTTCCGGCTTGGACTTATTGAAGACCTTGGCGAAGTTGTCACCGAGTGCTTTACGAATGCCAAGCTCATCGGCAAGTACCTTCATCTCGGACTTGGTCAGCAGTTCCAGGAAGTCCTTGGATTTCTGCAGCGTCCAGTGCTGGCGCAGGTCCAGCTTGTGGTACTTGCACAGCGTCACGAGGTTCCGTACTTCAAGGCCCTCGATTGCCGCGACGGTCAGGCCGATGGTCAGTTGCTGGCGCTTGTCGGCAGCCAGCTCTTGCACCGTGGTCAAGTTCTTCTCGAGGTCCGTGACAGACGCTTTGTCGTCCGCCAGCTTCTCGTAGATCTTGCCCATGACAACCGCGCCAATGTCGCGGGAGAGCCCAGAGAGTGCGATCGCCAGCAGGTAGCTGTTGGCGGTCTCGGGATTGGCTGCAGCCTCACGGCGCAGCGCCTTACGCCAGAGCGCGGACCGGTAGGCTTTCACCTTGTCGGATTCGCTGATCTTGGTGACAACCGCCTCCGCTGCCGAAGCCTTACCACCCGTCTTGGCAGCCGGCTGGCTACTAGCGGGTGTCCCCTTCTGTGCCGGGGCCTTGGCATCACGTTCGGCCTTTAGCCGGGCCGCGACCTTGGTGGCATTGCAGCCGGTGTCGAAGCACTGGCCGCGGAACTATCTGCGGTTCCCGACTATGTCTCGTCCATGTACCAGGGTTCGTGACCTATCCAAGGATAGTGCGATGATTACTCAGATAGTTCGCGACCCTACAGATTGTTCAGAAAGTCGAGGAGCCGGTCTGTCGGGTGGAAGCGCAACGCCTTACTGTGTAGCGGGGATATTTTCGCAAGCGCCTGCTCCTTCATCGCAAGCGTCGCTTCCAGATAGATTTGCGTGGTTTCCACAGACTCATGTCCGAGCCACAATGCAATCACTGAACGAGAAGTACCGGACTGGAGTAGGTCCATGGCCATCGTATGTCTTAAGCAGTGGACGGTGACCCGCTTCTGCTTCAAGGATGGACAATCTCTTGACGCCGCCTCGCGATGCTTGTTTAGCAGATACTGGACGCCGTGAACACTGAGACGTCCACCTCTAGTATTGGGAAACAGTAGGCCGTCATTACCCCGTTGAGGCTCGCGCAACCACGATTTCAGCACGGCGCGCGTTGACGTCGTGATCGGGGTACTGCGCTCTTTTCGACCCTTGCCAATCACACGCACATGAGCGCCAGCGCCGAGAACCAGGTCGTCGCGTTTGACTCCAGTCATCTCCGATAAGCGCAGGCCGGTCTGCACAGCCACCAGAAGGAAGGCGTGATCACGGCGGCCGGTCCAGGTACGTTGATCAGGCGCATCAAGGAGTGCGTCGACCTCGGGACGTGTCAGGAAGTTGATCTGCGTGCGGGTGAAGCGTTTGCTTGGAACTGCAAGCACACGCTGGATCTGTGCGGAATGGTCCGGAGCTTCGAGCGCCGCATAGCGGAAGAACGAGTGGATTGCCGTGAGGCGAAGATTGCGGCTGCGAATGCATACGCCTTGGTGCTTCTCCAGATTCTCCAAAAACGCGAGGACCAAAGGGGCGTCAATCTCATCGAAGTCCATACTTGATGGTGGCTTATGCAGGCACCCCTGGGCGAACTTCAGAAACTGACGGAAGGTGTCGCGATACGAGACGATCGTGTGAGGACTTGCCTGGCGCTGCTGCATCAGGCGCTGTATAAAGAAACGCTCCAGCAGCGGAGCAAAGCTGGTGGACGTGTTCATGATCGGTTCTCCCAATACTGTTCGAATCGTCGCATCGACTCGCGCATCAGTTCCGGCGAGGCGCTGAGATACCACTGTGTATCGGCGACGCGAACATGACCTAGGTAGGCTGACAGGACGGGCAAGAGACGCTCAGGATCGTGTCCGCGCTGGTACCAGCGTACGAGCGTTCTGGTCGCAAACACGTGTCTCATGTCATGCAACCGTGGACCGTGGCTATCAGACACGCCGCGCAGTCCGATCTGCCGGGATAGTTGATAAAAAGCGCGGTGAATCCGGCTACTGTTCAGCTGGTTTCCCCTATTGGAAACGAATAGGTAGGATGAAACTGGTATCCCTTGCCAATGGCGTTTCCGCCGCGCGATATAGCTCGTCAGAACCTTGCAGGTCGAGGCATGCAAAGGCACAAGTCTGGACTTGCCAAATTTGCTTCCGCGGATCGTCAATACGCCGGCTGCCAAATCCACGTCTTCAAGCTGAAGGGCGCGTACTTCGCACAAACGCATGCCGGTTACGCTCAATAGCCCAAACAGGCAGTAATAGGTCCACGGCTGCAGTTTATCGAGTTGGGTGCGGCAGGGCATCTGAAGCGCAGCGGCGAGCAGCTCTCGAATCTCGCTATCCGAGTACAGATACGGCCGCGCACGTGTCGTCCGAAACGGAAGCAGACCCTGCATTGGTATCTCGGTGCGCTGATCGGTAGCACTGCGATAACGTGCAAATGAACGCACGAAGCCGAGTCGTTTCGCCCAACTTGCCGGTTGCATGTCAGATCGTTGCAGGGCCCATTCGAGGGCCAGAGACTGCGTGATATAGGTCGCGTGGCGACGCTCCATGAACGCGACAAAGTCGCGCAAGCCCCTCTCTGCTTTGTCCAGCTTGAAACCCAAGTCACGTCTTACGTTAACGTACTCGTACACCGCTTGACGGAGCGTGTTCATCGCTTACCTCCCGGCCACGGAACAGCCAGCTTACGAAGGGCCTTGATATCGACTTTCGCGTAGATCGTAGTGCTCTGCGGGCAATTGTGTCCCAAGAGCTGGCCTATCTCGTCGAGAGACGCGCCATGGCGCAGCATGTCGGTCGCAAATCCATGGCGAAATTGATGCGCCCCTCCTGTCGGCGCATCAATGCCGGCGCGCCGGAGCGAATGGCGAACAACGTTGGCAACTGCGGCTGAGCTCGTAAACCCGGTAATCGGTGCTCTGGCCCGCAAGAATACACGCCGACAACTGCTGGACGGTCGGCCATTGCGCAAATATGCAGCGATTGCTGTGCCGACGTCCGTTGGCAAAGGCAATTCGTTGTGCAAGCCATTGCAGCTGCGGATAGTCAGGCACCCCTCTGTCCAGTCAATATCCTCAAGTTCGAGAGCCACGACTTCCCCCGCGCGTAGTCCAAGTCGAGCAAGTAGAAGCAAAATGGCGTAGTCACGACGACCGACCGCAGTCCGTCGATCAATGCTTGCAAGCAGTCTTCGGGTCTGATCCGGTGCAATTGCCCGTGGAATATCCGGCATCGACCAGTTAGGAACAACCGGCACGGCCGCAGCGAGATCAAGTGCAACGTCACCGCGACAAGATGCATAACGAAGAAAGGATCGCAGTGCATTCGTCATGTTCTTTGCCCGACCCGGACGCAGATGGTGCGCGTGATGTCGCACGAATCGCAGAACATCGCGGGCGCATAGGCACGAAAGTGTGACCTTGCCATCGCGGAAGCAATCAACCAGGAAGGCGCGGACGAACGGTACGTATGTAATGATCGTCCCTTCGGCTAGGGCGCGTACCTCACGTAAATATGTTACGTAGTCCTGTAGACAAAGTTCGATTGGAGATCGTAGACGCTCAGATGCCTGCTCGGCCGGAGCGATCTGGTTGCTACGAAGAAAGTGCAGCAGGCTCTCAAGCGTAGTCTGTGCACCATTTTTAGATCGATAAATTCGTGCACGATAGCGCAGATATGCCGTGACGTGTTCAGCTCGGATTCTTCGAATACCGACGCCATTATGTTCAAGCCATTTGCTAAAGCCTGCTGCAGTTCGTACTTTCGAACGCAGGGAACACGCGGTGTACCCCTGCTCACTTACCCATACCGCGAACGATTCAAGATAGGGAACAAGAGGGCCTTCTGGAGGCTGTGCGAGCACAGCGTCATGATGAACAAGGTACTTCACGATGAACTCCTTCGCCGATGTCGAGGACCCGGCTGGAAGAAGTAGATTATCTCGATATCCTTAGAGCTGTGCGCCTACGAAAAGCGAGCCTTCTGGAACTTAGGAGACATAGTCGGGAACCGCAGATAGTTCCGCCTATGTCGTTGAAGAGATAGGCGGAACACCTTGCCGATGCTGTCCGGCAGGCCGCTAACGGCAACACCGAAGTTCTCGCAAGCGTGGCAGGCTTTCGCCTGGTCCTCGCCAACGCCGGTCGGGCCGTCAACCACCAGTTGGACACGGGTATGGTTATCGCCCACCCTGACAATGCGAACCACCGGGTACTCATCCTTCAGACCATATGCCACTGTTTCCAGTTGCTTTTCGGTCTTCTGGGTGTAGCAGCCACGGTTGGTGCAATTGCCGGAGGCGATGGCTTCGCTGAACATCTCCGTTTGCAACGAGGAGTTGTGCGGGCATGCGGCGCATTCGGCCTTGTCGAAAATAGCGGTAGCGAGACTGCATGCCGCGGCCTCGATCGTCTTCTTGAGTTCGGCCACGGTCTTCTTCTCGCTGACGATGACAGGCAGGAGCTTGGCCTGCTTGTCTTTCGCGAGGGTGGCCAGCAGTTCCGCGTGTCCGAGCTGGATCTGGCGCGTGTTGAGCGCGTCAAGCACGGCCGGACTGCAATTCATCAGGGCCAGGCGCTTGTCGAGCGTCCCGCGCGACCAGCCCAGTACACGGGCGGCCTCGTCGCGATCTCCCTTGAGTTGCCCGACGATCTTCGCCGCGGCCACTGCCTCTTCCGAGGGTGCCATGTCGGCGCGCTGGACATTCTCAATGAGAGCCAGACGATCGGCCTCGTCGTCGGTCAGTGCCTTGATGGTCACTGGCATGGGATAGTCGTCACCGTGCGCAGCTTTCGCTGCCCGGTACCGGCGCTCGCCGGCGACCAGCTCGAACTCGTCACCGTCCAGGGGGCGGATCAAGATCGGCTGGATGACGCCATTCTCCCGAACGGAGTCGGTCAACTCTGCCATTTCGGCAGGATCGAAATACTTGCGCGGATTACGGCCAGCACGGATCTTGCCAAGAGCGATAGTGGGGTTTTGCATTTTGTGGGTTCTCCGAAACGGAAAAGGGAACCCGTTGCCGCACCGGGAACAGGTTCCCGATGGGATAAGAAAGATGGCGTTGGCTAGCCCGACAAGGCGGACAGGCCACGTTACTGCAAAAAACTGTGCACCTAGTGGTGCGGGGTCGATGCGTCAGAGACGCGGTAGGTGCCGAAAGGATACCGCAACATCAAGGCGTGCGCCAGATCCCTCAAGCACGAGCGGGGCGTCTGACACTGCGACTCGTGGTGGCTATTTCGGCGCCCGGCTTCTGCATTGTGGGAAAGCCAGGGTGATCAGAAAAAAAGAGCCGCGATTGGTTCGGATCAACGTCATGTTCCTGCGCGGCGCCAAGGCAGCAGAGGGCGTGGAGGTTGTCGCTCAGGATTTTGGCGCCGAAGTCCTGCCTGGCGGCCAACTGTGAGAGGCCGGACAGGTGTTCGAGTGCCATGTGGTGTTTGAGACGTTTAAACGCCTCTTCCAGGCGCCAGCGCTGGTGATAGAGATCGCGGAAGGTGGCAGCCGGATAGCGGCGCATGTCGAGCAGATTGGTGATGAGCACGCGCACCTTACCGGCTGGCGAGATCTGCCGGATCAGCCGGACGGTCTGCGGGGTAACCGCACATTCATAGTCGCGCGCGTCATTGCGGGCTGGAGCCGGGAGCGTGACGATGGCCTCGTCGCGGCCGGAGCACACGAAGTGTCGCACGGCGGTAAAGCCACTGCCGTCGGCGCGCATGCAGAAAGGGATTCTTCGTTCGTTGAGCACGGCCACCAGCCAGCGGGCGGGGTAGCCGCGGTCGAGCAAGAGCAAGTCGTCGGATTGCAGGCGGTCCAGATGCTCGAACAGGATCTGGCGTTCGCTCTCGTGCACGCTGTGCAGTGAAGCAGCGAGCATGATCTCGGCCCCGGGGAGGTACAGGCCGAAGGCGAGTTGATCGCGGGTGGCGGCTCGAGGGAGATGGCTGTGGCGGATGGCAAAACGCAGATGTGAGGCATCCGCGGCGACTAGCCGAAAGCCATGCCAGCGAGGCAAATGGTTGGATACGTGCTCAAGCAGCCAGTCATTGAGGTGAGCAAAGATATCACCGCTGAGTTTGCTACGAGCCTGGGCGAAGGCTTGTTCACTGACGCAGCGGCGCAAAGTGTTCTGGCAGGCGAGAGCGGCGAAGAATTGATCGAGTTCGGCTTGCATGCCCATGCGCAGGTTGCCAAGCATGAAGGCGATCAGGGTGGGCAGGGTGAGCTTGCGATGACGGGTGAAAGCGGCGGGACATTCAGGATGGCGGGCATGGTCTTGAAAGACCTTGGTATGCAGGTATTGGGAAAGCGCAGCGAACACATTGGGCAGGAGCATGAGAGCCAAGCGAAGATCGAGAAACGATCCTTCTATGTGGGCAAGGATGTCAACCCCTTCAGTATTGGATTTCAGGTAGGCATGTCGGGCTCGATATGTCTTTCCTTGCAAGCCATTAGCTTTCCTTCGCGGAACTGACGCGGCGGCGAAGCCAAGGTCGGGGTGCTCAATGCCCGGGCTATTGCCCGGACTACCGTCTATCCGTGCCGGCGCGGAGCCGGGCACCACATACCACATGCGCAAAGCGCTGGGACCACCCCTGTTACCTGCGCGCCCCATCTCTAAGGACGGCTACCCGCGGGGTAGCCCGGATCGTTTACGGGCGCGCTGACCTGCTATCGTTACCGCGTTGCTCTCCACACTTAAGTCGGCATCACCAAACTGCTGGTTTGAGGTTTGCGCCGGTAGGAATCTCGCCGTACTCGAGATAGCGCCACAAAGCAATTGCCAATCGGCGGGCAAGTGCGACAATACCGACGCGCCGCATGCGCTTGCTGCCGGGCGCGAAGCGCTCATTGAACCATTGCGTGAGCTGACTCGTTGGCTGGTGGCGTAGCCAGCTCCATGCCAGTTCGATCATCAGCCAGCGCGCTCGTTTGTTGCCCGCCTTGCTGATGCCTTGCTCGACCTGACTTTCGCCACTGCTGTAGGGCGTCGGTGCCAGTCCGAGGCAACCTGCGACTTCGCGCCGATTGTGAAAGCGCCGCCAGCCAAACAGTTCCTTGACCAGGAGCCATGAGCTGCCCACGCCGATCCCGCTGAGCCGCGCGAGCAGCGCGATGGCTGGCTGCGTGCCAGCCTTCACGGCCTCGCGCTGCTGGGCTTCGATTGTTTTGATCTGAGCTACTACCAGCACCAGTCTTGCGACTTCACGCTGGATCTCGGCACCCAAGCCAGCAGGCAGTTGCGAGCCATGAGCGTTCCACCATTGCTTCCAGGAGCGGTCACCAATGTGGGGGACCCGCAGGTTGTGCAATACCAGCAGCGAACGAACACGGTTGCTGTGGGCCGTGCGTTCCTGTTTGAGCCGACCGAGCTCGCGGTGCAAACGCCGCTCATCTTCCTGCTCTTCAGTTGGTACCGGTGCGACCGCCCACACCCGCCGCTCGCCGGCGTGGTAGCGCATCAACATCGACAGTAGCTTGTCGCAATCGAGGCGGTCGCTCTTGGCGCGTCTAGCACGGCGATTGACCTCGATGCTGGCCGAATCCACCACGAGGTTATGAATTCCTTGCTTGGCCAAGCAGCGGTGCAACCAGAAGCCGTCGCGCCCAGCTTCGTAGCAACTGCGCACCGGGGCTTGCGGTGCCAGGCCGCAGCGTGCCTTGGCTTTGGCGATGACTTGCAGGACTGCATTCAGGTCGCCAGCCGCCAGCGTATGCCGGCTCGGTCCGTGCACGCCGTCCCCCAGCGACAGCTTCCAGCTCTTGTCGCCCAGTTCAAAGGCCATGTACAGCCTGCCGGTGATCGGCGTATTCTGCCCATGAAGGGCTGTGTCAGGCGCGTCCATTTGCGTGCTCCTTTCGAGAAACGAGAGTGCGAATCTTCGTTTTACTCCAGGAGTTGCCTCCGCGGCCCTTCATAGTATCTCTATTGGCCGCCGCCCTGCTTGCGCAAAAAGCCTGCGCAAGCAGGGCGGCGGCCTCTCAAATCTCCTTGCCTGTCAATACCTTACGCCGATCAATCGCGGCTTTTTTGGGGCTGCTTAACTTGGGTGAATTGGTTCGTGAACGGCCTATCACATGCAGATCAAGTGAGATTCAGCGAACTACGAGCGATTTGGCAGGCTCATCCGAGACCAGAACATCAAGTTGGACTGCTTAGGCCATGCCACTCGCAGGATCTCGCGTATTGCATTGTTTGCTGGCGACCCGCCCGGCATTCGCCCCCGAGATCGCCGCACTCTTGCTCGCCAATCTGTCGCCACCCGCGCGGGCCAACGGCGTTGATTGCACCGGTGGCGTAGCAAAGCTCGCTACGACGCCACCTAACCCAGCGCACCGCATCGATACACGTTGCCGGAGAGCGTGACATTGGTCTGCTCTAGGCGGTCCTTGCTGCCGGTCTGGCCGGCACGCTGCGTCAACAGGTAGATAAGATTGCCGCCCAAGGCGGCGGCCTTGTTCTTAATGTCGTTGCGCGCACCGGTCTCCAGGTCCGCGTTGGACGTGACGGCGCCACGCACGAAATCGCCCTGGCTGCCGGTGACGTCCCCGAGATAGGTACATCCGGCGCCGGGCTCGTTGTGGGTGATCCTGACCGCCGTGGCGGCCGGGCTGACAAGTTGCGTCGGCGCGCAACCGGCAAGCAGAAAGCCCGCTGCAATCCATGCTATAGCTGTGATGTTTGTGTTGGTGTTGGTGTTGGTGTTGGTGTTGGTGTTGGTGTTGGTGTTGGTGTTGGTGTTGGTGTTGGTGTTGGTGTTCATAATCTTCGGCCGGTGTCAGCGCTCTTAGCGGAACATGTAATCCACGCCAACCGACAACGCCTGGCTTTTCACCGAAGCATCGTTGGCTCCCTTCCATTTCAGCGTGCCGTAGTTCACATACTGCATCCGCACGCGCCAGTTCTGCGTGACCGCATAGGCCGCGCCCACGCCCAGGTTGAGCAGCCCCTGCGACTTGTTGCTCGATTCGAGATCCCCCTTGCGCCTGCCGTGCATATAGCTGACGCCGGCGATGCCCAGCAGCGAAAAACGCTCAGTCAGCGGCAGGTGGCCCACCACATTGGCGGACAAGGCATTCACATCGAACTTGTCCTTCGCCGTGCCGGCGCTGGCATCGACACGGCCAAGATTGGCCAGTGAGGCTTCCACGGAGACATACGGCGAGAACTGATAGCCTCCCCGCAAGCCCAGCCCGACATTATTGGATGACCCGCCCGACCAGCCGGGCGCGCTCGTATCGACCTTATTACGGGCGAAATTAAGATCGCCGCCGACATACCAGTAGCTGGCTGGGAGTTCGGTGCCCGCAGCATGCAAGGGCGCAAATGGCAAAAGCGCCAGTAACGCCGCAGGCACGATGGAAAAGAGTCTGCCAGGGATGGCGAAAGAACGCATATAATTTAATCTCCGACGAACATAAATTTTCGTAAAACAATAAGAGATTACTGTTTTACAGCAATTTCCGTGGCTGTGCAACCCCCAACAGGAGACCGGCATGCCGAACCCACTTTCCCTTCCATTGCCGGCTGGCGCCGTGCTTTGTCGCGTCAGCGCTATCGCGCGCTGGATGCAATGGTTGACCCTCTGCTGCGGCGTGATGACGCTGGCCGGCTTGATCGCTTTCTGGCTCTGGCTTCCCGATGCAGCACTGGACCGGAACCTGCGCGGGTTCCTGGCGGGGCCTTCAGCAGATGGCCAGTTGATGGTGTCGATGCCCTACCGGCTGGCCGGACTCGCAATCACGGGTGCCGCTGAGGCTTTGCTCATTGGCTGCCTGATGGAGGCGCGCAAGCTCTTCGCCGCCTTCGCGGGCGGCGTGGTCTTTACCACGGAGACGGCCTTGCGCCTGCGCCGCGTGGCACTAATGGTGACGGCGTTCAGCGTGGCGGTTCCGCTCACCAAGACGTTGCTGGCCATGTCGCTCGCCAGTACGGCGGCCAAGGGACCTTATATGGTGGTGATCGTTACCTTCGGCGACTTTGTGCTGGGCTTGCTGGGCGGCTTGCTGCTGGCGATTGCCTGGGCAATGGTTGAAGCCGCGCGCATCGCGCAGGAGAACGAAAGCTTTGTTTGAGGCGCCCTGACCATGACGATTCTCGTCAGACTTGATGTCCTGCTTGCCGAGCGCAAGATGAAATCGCGCGAACTCGCCCAGTACGTCGGCATCACCGAGCCCAATCTCTCCCTACTGAAATCCGGCAAGGTCAAAGGCATCCGTTTCGATACGTTGGAGAAGATCTGTGAGGCGCTGAAGTGCCAGCCGGGCGATCTGCTGGAGTACCGGGCCGATGTGTCTGGAGAAGACCCCATGTAGAAGGCAAGGGCTGCCGCGCCAGCCGCAAACAGTTTCTAAGCACCAGTGTGCGTCGATCTTCCTGCTACATAGATGCCTTTGGGCCGCCACAATCGTTCCCGGTGCTCCGGAAGAAACGATGATGCGCTATAACACAGGCGGCAGCCCCTGATGACCGGAAGGTCACTGGTGCCCACAGGCGACGCCACCGGACGCCGCCTGGCGTGCCCGGTACATAGCTTGGTCCGGGAATCGTCGGTGACATTGGTGAGCGGCGCAAGCCGCATCCCGTTTGAGAGATCGAGTCGATTCAGACGCTTCCCCGGGTGCTGCCCTCAACCGACCAGCCGGGAGCAGACATGGCTATGCCCACACGGGAAGTCGACGAGGTGTATCCCAACGCCGCCGGGATGTAAGCGTCAGCGGAACCCATCCGTAATGGACTTGACGGCTTCCTCTGTTCGTGAATGACGGCTACAGATCGACCACTTTACGCAGGAGCGCGAAGGAGACCCGCCAGTGGCCTTCGTCGGGATTGCACTGTACGGACGCGGTCTTCTGGTTGACACGCACGACGGTGCCGATGCGCTCGTGCAGGTGCTGGTCGGTAAAGGCCACCGTGTCACCGACCATGAAGTCAGCACGCTGCGCACGTGGCGGTGGCGGTGGGTCGTGCGGTGGCGATTGGGCCGCAGCGGTGGCATCGACGATGACCGCGGCATAGGGCCGGCCGAGCGGCGCATGAAAGGCTTCCGCTCGCCCGAGCTCGCCCAAACTTTCCTATCCAACTTCGGACCGATTCGACAGCACTCCGCGATCGGGCAATTTCTTCGCCACGCGGGCGACTTCCCGCGCTTCAAGAAGAAGGCTAGCGCGCCAGCTTCCGCTACCCCGATCCCCCGGCTTGTCGCTAACGGGTGCGCTCGGCCTCGCGTTCGGCGTGGCACACGCCCAGCAACTGCGCCATCAAGTTTTCGCCAAGTCGATGCTAACGGTCGTGATCTTCATGTCGAGCGCTCCTCATTCTTACAGTAGGTTCCGCAACCCTTCCACTATCGCATCTCTGACGCAATTGGGTTGTGGGTTGGGGGCGTCCATACCAATAGATCCCGGCGAGCCCAATTCGGGCTCCGGGCTCCTACCTTGGGTGCTGACGGCAAAGCGCTGGTCGGGCCATGGATGCAGGATTTGAGGTTCTGGCTGCGCCGCCGTAGCGTACGCCGCCAGAGGTCGGTGACATGCTGCCGGAATGCACCAAGTGCCCGCGAGTTCGTGGGTACCGCGTGATAAGCGAAGTACCCACGAACCACCTGCCTGAGCCAGGCCCCCTGCGCCGGCATCGGTTCGTGCATGCGCCGCCGTAGCGCCTCCTTGATCTGCCTGAGCTTCTCCCGCATGCGATCACGCCGGGTTTTCCGTTGAATCTGGAAGGTACCGCGTCGAGATCGTCCACAGATAAAGATGAACCCAGGAAGGTGAAGGGCTGCGCATTCCATCCTCGTGCTCATAGACCTCCGATGAGGGGGCTGGCAAGTCTAAAAGCTTGCTCAACAGGTGAGTGTACGAATTTGAATGAAATTTGTGCGAATCTGTGCAGCAGTTATGGTATGCGATAGCTCGAAACAAAAGCGTTCGATTCGTGCGTGATCGTTTCCAGCCCGATCTCTCGACCCCGCCCACTGATCCGCAAATATCGACACAAATCTGCACAACTGAAACGTGGGGAATCCATTATATTCTGCCAATAACCCATCGACGCTCCCATCCACTTTCAGGCTTGGGGATGCGCGACCGACGCCCTACTGGGAGGCTATGGAGAGAACGCCCAGTATTTCAACGGCATGGCGGCCGAACTAGCTCGACGTGCCCGCGTTATCGCGGTCAGCCGGCGTGGCTACGGCATGCGGCTGCTATGATGGTGGCGCTACGCCCACACCGGCGGTTGGATAGAGCATTGGAATCCGCGGCGCCTCCGACGACACTCCGCACATCGGTGCAATGAACAAGCGAGGGCTTGGCTATGCCAGGTTGGAGCCTACATTCATGCGCGAGGCAGCCTATATGAACCGCTCGCCCGCAGTGGTGCGAGCCCACTGATACTTTCCCGCGAGACAAATGAACGAGAATCCGATCCGTTTCGATACCCAACATGTCTTGAAGCTGTTGCCGCACCGCTACCCCTGGTTGTTGATCGATCGCGTGCTTGCTTTGGAGCCGCGTACGGCAGTGACCGCGCTCAAGAATGTGACTGTCAACGAACCCTATTTCGTTGGCCATTATCCGGGAAGCCCCGTGATGCCTGGCGTGCTATGCATTGAGGCATTGCTGCAGACCGCCACGATCCTGGTCTCTGTCGAAGGGGAAGCTGATATCGAGAGTAACCTGCATGAGTTGATTGAGATCGAAAGGGTGCGCTTCAGACGATCGGTCCACCCCGGAGATCAACTGCTTATCCATGTCGCGCTCGAGCATGGTTGGGACGGAACCTTGCGGTTCCAAGGTACGGCCACGGTGGACGGCGCCATCGCCGTCGAGGCAATCATTTCCCTGACGCGTAGCAAGCAGAATCTCTGCTGCTGAGCACCGAGCCCGCAAAGCTATGGCAATCAGGAGACCGCGCCAAACCGGGGGCCGACTAAGCGGCAAGGCGGTGGCCTTGTTCTCCGGCGATGGAGGGATACCATCGTTCAACGTAAGACCGGAGCTGGTTATTGAGCACGGAGGTCCGGATTTGCAGCAGGTTGTGCGCGTTCCGAGGCCACCAGGCCATCTGCTGCCGTTTGACGAATCGCTTGCTGACCACCTGGTTGACGGCTGACTCCACAAAACCTGATGCAATGGGCTCCCCATGCCGATAGCGATCGCCGTAGTTCACGATGAAGTGCCGGTTGTTGTCCAGGTAGACGATGAACTCCTCGAGTTTGCCGAGGAGTTTGGCCTCTTCGGGGCTGGCCTCAGCTTCCAGATCCCACCGTGTACTGATTGCCACCGCGTTCATAGGTATAGCGGCCGCCGGCGTCACGGTGAAACTCCACCGTCTCGCCAGCTTTCACCACAGGGCTGCCCCAGCGGGTCCGGTCTACGCAGAAGGTCTTGCGAGCCGTGCCTTCCAACTTCTCAGCGGAGGCTGCGCCAGTTACCCACGCATCGTGGCGAAGCGGCGTCGCCTGGCGTGCGCTGCGCCCTATCCTGTTGCCAAGATGCGCGAGGAATCCCGGTGCAAGCGCCGGCTCCCCGCCAGCGGTGCGAATCAATTGCAGCAGCCCGTCGAGCGCGGCGATTGGATCCGGCTGGGCAAGATAGGCCTCGAGGTCGAGACGTCCCTGGCCGGCATAGCGAAACCCTTTCGGCAAACGCTGCCCCTCCAAAGTCACGATCCGGCGATCCAGAATTCGGTTCAGCACCATCGCCTCGGTGAACCCGCACTCGAAGCCGAGGACGATGCGTCGTCCTTCTCTCAAGACTTATACCTTAACCATGCATAGTTGAGCAGACGGTCTGCTGGCAGCCTTGCCAGTAAAGGGACTTATGTGTACTGGCGATGTATGTATCGATACATCGTAATACATACAAACTCAGCAGGCCGGTGGAAACACCTCTTCATTTCGGCGCGCTCTATTTACCGAAACGGGTAAGGGAAAGACCGCAACCCATCTCGGCCGTTCGTGTCGACTCTCCCAGGAGAGCCGGATTATTGCCGCCGACTAGCTTCGAGAGTGGCGGACGGGGTCTTCAGCAACAGGAGCGACCATGCTCCCTGGACTTTCCGCACCAGAATGCGCGATCCACCGACGCGGAACTCCACCTCTGATGCATTGCTCTTGCATGGAACGGCCTCGACGCGCGGTTGTCCGGACTCATTCCAATAGAGCTTGTCGTTCTTGTTCGAAAGGTGGAACGTTAGTCCGTCAATTCGCGGATCATAGTCACCGGAGATCTCAGCGAGAATCGCCGGGTCGATGGCCAGTGGCTTGCGAACGAACACGATCTCTGGAACACCAGCCGTCAATGGTATGGATATCGAGCCAACGTCGCCCGTATCGTTGGTCGAAAATTTAGCCTTTACCCACTCATCCCATATGGAGATATGCCAGTCGAACACGTCATGGTGGTAGTGACGTAGCGCCGACCACGGCAGACTGCCCAGGGTGCAGGCCTGCAGTTCTCCGTCTTCGATCCGTACAGCAAAATCCGGATAGCCCTCGGCTTGGTACGTGCCTTCATACGCTTCCAGGGCGTGAGACGACGGAGCATGTTCCAGCCTATCTTCGGCTGAGCTCTTCTTTCCTCTCCCCGAAGCTGCGAGCAACGGATCCCACACTGCGTGGAACTTGCTGTTCCAATTCTGGACAGGCAGGCCCAATGCACGGTCCATCGCCTCCCGGGCCAGGACCGCCGGCACACACGATGCGGCGGCATTGGTCAGAACGGCCACGCCCACTTTAGACTCCGGCATGAAGCAGATGTGAGAGCTGTGGCCCTCGACATTGCCGTCGTGGTAGATCAGCGTGCCTGCTGCAAACGGGTATGGCCGGATCATCCAGCCCATACCGTAGGCTTGCATAGTCAGTCCTGAGAGGGCATAGCCCATCTCATTGGTAGGAATGACCATCTGCGGTCTGTGCATCTGCTTGAGATTAGTCTTGGAAACGAGCTGGTGGCCCCCGAACTGCCCTTCATTGATCTGAACCCGCAGCCACTGCGTCAGGTCCGAGAGTGTCGAGAACAAGGCGCCTGCCGGCCCAGGCGACAGCTCGGTGTGCTTTCCGAAAGGCACCTGCACTAGTTGCTCGAAATTCCCCTGGTCGTCGCGCTCGACGCGGTAGCCCTCCGCAAGCGGATGCTCCGAGGCCCAGAATGCCGGTTCGAAGTTCGATGACGCCATGCCCAATGGAGAAAAGATGCGCTCCTGAACGAGCTCTTCCCATCGTTGCCCGGCAATCTTCTCGACAAGGTACGCGGCTGCCGCGTACATTAGGTTGTTGTACTGATACTTCTCGCGGAGGGATGCGCTGAACTTCAGGTAGTGCATCCGCTTGATAAATTCGGCACGCGGCAAGTCCAGACGCCAAGCAGCAAAGTCGTGCCGAGGCATTCCCGTTCGATGACTCAACATGTCGCGCAGCGTGACGTGTCGCGTGACGTAAGGATCTTCCAGAACGAACTCGGGCATGTAATGCCAAACCGGCTTGTCCCATTCCAGCAGCCCGTCATCCACTAGCTGGGCGGCGCTCATCGCCGTGAAAGATTTCGTCACCGAAGCCAATGCGAACCGAGTTTGCTCCGTGAGTGGCAGTTGCCTCCCCACCTCGCCAAAGCCGAGTACGCGCTGATAGAGCAACCCATTCTGATCTACCACCGCGATTGCGGCCCCCGGGCAGTGCCAGGATTCCATCGTGTCCATCATGAGCGCTTCAAAGCCGCTAAATTTCATCCCGCTCCCCCATGAGTAATCAGTAACATCCAATGCATCAGGTCGCTCTGTGCGGTCTTGGTCTGGCAGCAACTCCGCCTTGTTAGTTGAAGCGGGCAACGCGAATGGCCGAAACTGGTCGATTCCGGACGAATGGAAGCCGGGTTCGATCTTGGCTGGCCACCTTTTGCCAATTGGCGTGCATCGACCGTTACTGACCATCAGCCGGCATCGGAATCAAGTACTACCCTGCCTATGAGCACACGCAGTCATACTGATTTGCTAGCGGTTTTGGCGACGCCGGGCCTGGTCGGCGCTCCATGCTTCCAAACATCCCGCGCTTACTACAACTTGCTCTGCATTGTACGGACTGCTCCTGAAAAGACTGTTGGTCACAGCCCCCCGTGAAGAGCAGAACTGCAGCATAAAGGCAATTAAACGCAACGGCTCGGATACCTCGCATCATCTGTTGTCCCCTTCGGGCCGATTTCATGGCCAAACTACATACGTTCGCTCACGCGCTGCATTGGAGCCAATGGCCGCTCATGGCCGTATTGAGACGGACGATCTGACATCGTCTGTCCGAACAACTTTCTACATCTTATGCCTCGGGCGATGCCTCCCACTCCTCCCCATCATCAAGGATCGGATGGGTATCACTCACCACAACCAGCGGCTTGCCACGATGGGCCAGCGCAAATCGCGATATCGCGCCGGCTTGCCCTTCCGGCATAGCTTGGTGGCTCGGTCCTAGTGCCCCTACCCACACATACTGTCCGGACTCAAGGCAGGCAAGGTAATAAGCCACACTCATGTGGTCCTCCCCTTTTCATTTTTGCTTCGCCTACGCAAGTATTTTTCGAATCGCCCGCGCGAACCCCACCTCAAACAACGTCCGGCCCCGTTCGTTGACGATTTCGCCGTGGCTGCCTTCGCGAAAGCCCCGCTCTTCGAGATAGTCGGCCGACACCGCCTTCTGCAAGGCTTCGCGCTCTGAAGGCGTGAGCTGCGCGGCCATGGCAAGCACGGTCACCGGCTGCGCTCCTGGCGCGGCCGCAATAGCCGCGCCCAGCGGGCGCCGGTCCACGGTCACCTGGATGTTGGCCTTCAGCACGTTAAGTTGCGCTTTGAGCTTGTCGCGCTCCACAAGGATGGCCTGCATGATGGAGCGAATGGCCGGGTCCTCGATGCGCATAAGGTAGTCGTGGCTCACCAGGGTCTTGGGCGGCTTCGGCGCTGGCGGTCCGGCGTAGACCGCCCACGCTCCGATGAGCGCGCGGTAGTCGGCGGACGGAGCGTTGTAGAGGGCGCGGCCCTTCATGATGCCTTGGGCTTCGGCCAGGCGGCCGATGGCGGACAGCGAGAAATCACGCGAACCGGCTTCATGCTGCCGGCGGCAAAGCTCGTGCAGCTTCGCCAGGTTTGCGCGCCGGTTCGAGCGCCCGCCCTTGGTGAGCAACGCCTCCAGGACCGCGTCCGGATGGATCTCTGTTTTGCCATTCATGCTTCATCTCTCGTGAGGACCTGGCGCATGGCGGGGGAATGCCATGACGGGGTTCGCGGTCGGCAGCAGCAAGGCGAGGTCCATTTCGAAGTGCCGGCTGAGGCTTAGTCCTGCGTCCATTAGGCGAATCACCTGGCGTTGGCCCAGCGCGGGATTCTCCAGGTTTATCTGCTGGGCAAGGCGGCGGATGAAGGCGTTGCCCGCGAGCAGTTGCTCCTGTTCACTCAACAGGATGAACACGGGCGGGAGGTTGTCTCGGTAAAGGACCGCATCGAGCAACTGGCTGCGCCGCAACACCGCCTTGCCTGGTTCCAGATCGGGGTAGACCTCGACGTTTTCGCAAACGCCGGCGAGTTGGAGCAGCTCCGACTCCGTTTCCTCGAAGCGGACCTGCACATCGCCCCCCGTGCCTGCGGCCACCAATTGTGTGCCGTTACCCTGCGGCGCTTCGAGCGCCGCCTTGCAGCGTTCGATAAGACGCCAGCAGGCCACCAGGTCTTCGGCGAGGTCGCTAAAGCACTTCAGGGCGCTCTCCCACAGCCGCTCAGCCTGCCGGAAGGTGCCCAGTCGGATGAACGGCTGACTAGATTGTTCCGCATCTGCCTTCTGCTTCTTCAGGTCCTGAAGCTCATTTTCGCGAGTGAGACAGACGCTGCGCGCCTCGTCGAAGTGGTAGGCGAGCGTGTTGAAGTGGGCGGCGAGCGCCGGCAGGTAATGCGGCTCGGTCACGAACCAGCGGCAGCGCACGCAGTTGCGGCTGCCGCCCGGAACAGGCCCATAGTTGGGTCTGGCAGCTGAGCCGAGGTTCGGCCCGCCGTTGTAGCAGCCGCCCACCGAGCCGTTGTCCTCGACCTCACTGGTGTTGCCGCCGACCAGACACAGCCCATGGTGCATCGGCATCCAGCCCGCCGGGTTGCGCGCAGCCGGATGCTGCGGGATGGCTGCGGCGAGGCTGGGCACGCTGTTGCAAATGGCCTTTTGCAACAGGTCCTCATGCTTGGTGTCGAGCAGGAAGTTCTGGATGCTGGTCTCCTTGTTCGCTTCCAGCCGCTCTGCCGCGCCGAGCAGCACGTCGCGGATGTGCGACGCGCCTGGCTTGGTGTAGTACAAGGTCATCAGCAGGCGGCTGTGCCCAACCAGCTTTTGCAGGACGGGGAACGGTACCTGGCCTTCGAGCGCCAGCGCGGTGATGAGGGAAACGCGCAAGCTGTGCAGCGGGAAGAGCGTCGTTTTCCCCCGGTTCCGCTCTTCGATAGGCGGAAGGAAACGAATCGGTGTACCGTTGCGATGCGTCTCGCGCCGGTCGGCGAGCCGCTGTTCCAATGCTTCCAGCAATCTGAACCATGGCGGATCCAGGCTCCTTTCGCTAAGCGGAAGATGACACTCGCCATCACCTGCCTCAGCCATCCGGAAAAGGAAGCAGGCATCGGGATAGCCTGCCAGTTGCACCTCACTCTTCGCGCTGATATGACGACCATCGAGTTCCGCCCAGGCCGTGCACCGTGAGACGGGGTTGTACTTCTCCTGCCAGTCGCGCAGCCTCTCCAACCAGTGGAAGACGTCCTGATGCACCGGCCCGCCGGAGGACCACGGCAACACGTAGCCCTTGTCGGCGCCAGACTTGGCGATGTCGGCGGTCTTGTTGGTGTTGATGTAGAGCACGGTCGAAACCGCCTCGCCATCGGCGAGCGGGACGCTGCGGCGGAACATCCCCTGTTGCAGCGGCCGGCGTCCACTGCCCTGCGCGAGCCGGTTCGGGTTCTGGGTCCAGTGCTCTGCTGCGTAGCGCCAGGTATCGCCTTCTCCCGAGTCGAGCATGCGCACCTGGAAGCTCCGCAGCGGCAGAATGAGCTTCGTGAGCAGGGCCACCCAGCGGACCGGGCTCCACATCTCCAGCACCTGCACGCGGCGATTGTTCCGGGTGACCGAGCGGACTCGCCACACGCAGTCCGGGTCGTTGCAGTCAATCTGCTCTTCGGTCACCTCGAACCAGTCGGGGCCGGAACTTCCGCGCTGACCGATTTCGGCCCCCAGCGCGCTCTGCGCCCACTGCCAGTCGCGGAAGTGCGGGCCTGCCGCAAGCATCTGGCGCAGTTCGTCGATGTAGCCGTAGGGCAGCGGCGAATGCACGCTCTCGTCGCGCTTCGGAATGCCGCTATTGGAAAGGCGTGGCACGGGGTTGCGGAAGGCCGGCGAGACCACCGGCCGGCCGTCGTCGGCGGCTTCGCTGCACTCGTGCAGCAGCACGAAGTGCAGAAAGGCGTGGATATAGTTGTTGTACCTGGTACCCGCATCTGAATCCGGGCAAGCCGTCCGGTAGAAATCGGGCAGGATGGTGGTGCGCGCCAGGAGCATCGCCACGTCGAGCGGTAGCGCCTGCCGGACAAGGTAGCGCTCGAAGAAGGCCACGAGGGCAGTCAACTTATTGTCAATGCCTTGAGTTTCGCCCTTTAACCACTCCACGGCCAAGGCACGCCAGGCGGCGAGCTGCGGATAGTCGCGCGCGACCCAGCTGAGGGTCGTGTCCGTTTCGCGCCTTACCCCTTTCACCTTGGGAGCCGGGAGAGGGGACGCTTTGGACTCTGACGTTTTCGTCTTATCGGCCATGCGGGTTCCTCAGTCGTTGAGTTCGATGCCGGGCAGCGGCAGTCTTGTCGCCGGTTGTGGCCCGGCGTACTTGCCGCGCAGCCTCTGTGCAGCCTCATCGAGCGCCGCCAGTGCCTCGCGGGTATTCGCCTGCGTGTAGACTTCCTGGCTCTCCAGCGAGGCGTGATGCATAAAGCGGCGGATGAGCGCCTTGTCGACGCCAGCGTTGCGCAGTCGCCGGCCGTAGGCGTGACGGTGTCCGTGTGGCGTTGTGCCAAGTGCCTTGCCGACCGTGAGCCCGATGCGCTCGCACGCGGCGGCATGCGCCTTGTTGTACTGGGTGAGCGTGTACATGGCGCCGACGGGCTCGCGGTTGAGGTTGATGAAGGCGAAGGGGTGGCTACGTTCGACGCGTGCGACCTGTTCGAGGTAGCAGTGCCAGAGGTGCAGGAACCATTCGCCATATGCAGGCAGGAACCAGTACGCCCGCTTGTAGTAGGCGGCATCGTGGGTGCCGCCCTTCCAGCCGGCGTGACGGCGGTCCATCAGGTCGGTGCGCGGCACCAGGCCGAACTGGTGGGCGAGGTATTCGGCGCGGTTGCCTTGACGGGATCGTCCGCGCTCGTCGCGCCAGCCGGCGGGGGCGGTACCGTGGCTTGGGTGGTGGATGAGGACCTGGGCCTGGTGCGGGTTGCCGGGGTCCGGGAACACGTCGGGGATGTAGAGGTGGAAAGGCTCCGATTCGCGGAAGCCCGCGCCGTGCAGCAGCAAGGTGATGAGCATGCCGCGGTAGTCATAGCGCCCGCCCGCGCAGAACCCCTTGGTCAGAAGTTCCTCGAAACGCGCCTCCGGGAAGACCGGTGGTTCACCCTGTTCGACTTTGGGCAGGCGGCGGCCCCGTACACGATGTCCGGTTTCGGCGGGGGATGCGTTTGCCGCCCAGATGTGTCCGAGGAAGGCCTTACTGCGTCGGTACTGGTAGGCGGCCTCGTCGGTCTGTCGGTCGAAGGCGCCACCCGCGTAGCGGGGATTCACCTTGGCCGCCTCGGGCCGCATCTCACCGAGCCAATCGAAGAAGTCGGAGAGATGCGTGATGATGTGGGAGGCGTCCTGCGGCGAGCGTGGCGCCCAACACAAGTCACTGGGGTCGAGCCCAGTCTCCCGGTCGAAGGTCCCGGTATAAAGCCGCTGGGCGAAGTTCTGGAACAGGCGGCAGGTGTCGCGCTCGGCCGGGTTGGTTTGCACGTATTCGAGGAACATCCGCACCGAGCGGGCGACCTTCGACATCCACGTCAGGCTGCGGTCATGGCTGCGATGGAGGCAATAGTCGAGCAACGGCTCCAGCACGCCGGCTGGTGTCATCAGCGCTGGGAGCTCCGTGTAGATGCCCGTGGCGTCGGTATAGACGCGGGCTTTGATGGTCACGAACATGCTGCGACCTAAATCCCAAGGCTGCGCAGCAGTGCAGTGGCACCCTTGAAGTCGAGGTTGTGCAGATGCATGGCCAAATCCACCGCACCACCACCGCCGCGGGCAAGCCGGGTGTCGTAGAACTTGGAACCCCGAAGAAGCAACTCAAAGTCGCGCCCCCCAATGCTGACGTGGTAGCGCTTCGTATCGTGCGCACTGACCGGCTCGTAGGTGTTATCGGCTTTCGCATAGCCACCCAGCTTCTCCAGCACCCCAAGGGCATCTAGCGTCCGCCAGCGTTCCAGAGTCAAGTTATCCACAGCCCGACGCCTCATCTGTCCCTCCCCCGGACCCCCACCGGCTACTCGGCTTTCAAAGAAGGCCGAGCTACTCGAAACAATCAGTGCTGCGATGTACAACGGTGCGTCGTCTACACAATATGTGTGCTTAGGGAATAGCTTTACCAAATTCCGAACAAAAAGCTATCCCTCTTCAGGGGTGTTAGGGGTCAGATGCCGCTTATCTAGCTCTAACTATGTATGGATAGTTGGGGGGAATAATTGGGCGATGCGTACCCGTTTCTGCGAGGTCACAGGGCGGGTGATCGCGGGCCCATCGTCATCGAGCAGTTAGTGATTGAGACGGGTATCACCGTATGCGCGGTCGTCAAGATTGAGTTCCAACTGCGGCAATACGCTGTCCAGGGAAGTGATCTTTTCCCTGACGACGGCTCGCGAGCGATACCGACCAAATACGGCTATCGCGGTGCGCACCTCCGCACCTTCCTCCCGGAAGGCATTGGCCGGCAACTCGAAGACGCCGACCAGGCGCCTAACCAACTTCGCGTAGGGATCGTTCCACTTGACGAGCTGCACGTTGAACTTCTGAACGAACGAGAGAGGAAGCAGCGCAACTACTACTTGCGCGGCGTCGAGTGCTTGCTCGAGCGCGTACTCATGGCTGAGCGCGCTAGTATTGGGTCCGAAACGCCCCCAGCCAGTCATGTCATATGCCTTCAGATGCGGCGACTCCAGGTGAATGGAGAACGGCGGATTCAGCAGACATACATCGAACCGGGCGGCTGGGTTGAGGTACTTTGCCGCAAGTGCGGCTGGTCAATACATGAGCTAGGTCAGACCTGCCCGCAGTCCCGCACGTAGCGGGCGATGGCACCGATCAGCGCCTCCGCGCGATCGTTTCAGTGGTGCGGGAGCGCGAGAACGTCGGGCATCGGTACGAAGCCGAGTGCCAGCCAGTTTGCGACCGGATGGTCGGGAAACTCCGGAACGGCACCGAGATAGAGCGCTGGAATCTCCAGCTCGTCTCGTCGGCCATCCCAGCATTCCTGCCTGTAGCGCCGGCTCAGTAGGGACCAGGTCAGCTCCGCTCGGGCGATGTGATCCCATTGCGCCGGCAACTTGCCTTCGTCAAAGATCCGCTCGCCGCGGCGATTCATGCAGGCCACGACCTCGTAGTACCGCCCGAAATCATGGGGGAAGCCTTGGCGAACAAACGACAGCACGCAGGCATCGTGGGGGCCAAAGATGCGGTTTAGCTGCCGGATGTAGACAGCGCACTCGACTTGCGAGCGCTCACGATAGTTATCCTGGCCGACCTGGCACATTCTTCATCGTAGGGGGCAGGACCGACCTCGATCTTGTTGGAACGGGGGATATACATTGGATTTCCTCAGCAGACATAACGGGAAACGCCCTTCGGGCCGCTTCCCGCAGGGATAAGTGGTAGGCCGTGCGAGCCCAAGGGTTCGCACGACAACAGTAAAGGGAGGATGCGGCACGCTAACGCGGCCGCGGATCGGAGAGCTGGTTGAAAGACGCGAGGGTCCAGGCGCCGACAATCGACATCGCGATAGTCAGGCACGAGACAAGTTGCAGCGTTAGCAGGGAGAGATTTGCCGTCGTGACGATGAAGAACAGGGCAGCAAATAACAGGACGACCAACGCAGCAGTGGCGAGGGCCGTTTCACGGGTCTTGAGAATAGGCATGATGGCTCAAAATGAAGATGGAGCCATGCCCCATGGGGACGTGGCCCCATAGGGTGGAAAGGATGCGCTGAAATGACCAATGGTCAGCAGTGATCGAACCGGAAGGTAGAACCGTGATCATTAACAAAGGCGAGCAGCTTCTCGCCCTCTTCTGCGTCAAAGCGGAACTCGCACCAGCCCTTGTTGAACAACATACGAAAGCCAGGGAGTTGCCGCGACAAATGCGAGTACGGCAAGGCCAGATCCAGGCCTTCAATCGCGACCGCCAGATCGGCGAGGCCGCTAGCGCCTGCGAACTGAGCGAGCGCCGCGAACGAACAGCGCATGTTCTCGATGCTCGTGGCACACATACGATTCGAGTCCCCGAAGAGGAAGCTCTTGCGCAAAGCCACTGCGCTCACGGGCTGACGTTCAAGCTCGCGCTTGGACAGCAGGTAGCGCCTAACGATCTCCTTTGCTGCGCTACGCAATTCGGCATGAATGGCGGCCTGGTCGGCTGCGACTCGCGCATTCAGAATGGTTTATATGAACGCCCCCGATGCGCCAGGTTTTCTTGTGCTCTGATTCGACAGGATAGGTTGCAGCTTTATATGCGGCCTTTCTGCAGCATACGCGCTGCGGGCCCCGATGAAATCCGCTGACTCGCTCCTAATTTGTTGCGCGAGCTGAACGCTCTAACCATTCTTCAGGTTTAGCGAGTCCCGGTCCGACCTGTCTTGTCATCACACTCGATTGCCAACGCAACCTTTCGACGTCATCCTCTAATCTTCGAGGTTCTCCTCAGACACTATTTTCTATTTTCGAGTCAAGCCGGTCGTGTGCTCACGTGATCTTGCTTGTATGGTCTGTCATGCGCTAGGACTGCCCAGATGGTTCGCGCCATCTTGTTAGCAAGTGCTACGGTGACCACGTTCGGCGGTCGTCGTTTCTGTATTTGCTCGGCCCACGTTCCGGCATGCTTCGCGTGGAAGAGCACGCTGCGCGCGCCGTGGATCAGGAGCGTGCGCACGTACGTGTCGCCGCGCCTGCTAATTCCCAGTAACTGGATCTTCCCGCCGGTGCCGATCTGCTTGGGTACGAGACCGAGCCAGGCGGCAAACTCCCGCCCTGACTTGAACGCTTTCGCGTCACCCATGCTCGCGACAGTGGCCGTCGCTGTCAGCAAGCCAACGCCGGGGATCGCGGCAATTGCCGTGCACGCCTTGTCTTCTTTCATCCACGTTTGCAAATGCCGTTCAATCTCGGCGATTTGCTTGTCGAGCCGCTCAAGGTCATTCCATGCCTCGCGTAACGAGTCGATCAGCATCGCTGGCAGACGCTCCGCAAGCCTTGCCAGCACCCCACGAATCGCCTTGTCCAGCGCGGCACGGCTCTTGGCCATTACCTCGCCGTATTCGGCTAGTAACCCCCGCAGACTGTTCATCTGCATCGTTCGGAATTTGATCTTCTGTTGCCGCAGCCTATGCAGCGCTAGTACGGCCTGCTGTGCTTCGGTCTTCACTGCGACGGCCTTGCTCGGCATCTGTGTAGCCATCCAGATCGCACGCGCATCGGCCGGGTCATTCTTGTTGCCGATCAAGAAAGCCTTGACGAACTTCGCCGGCATCAGCTTGACGTCATGGCCCATCTCGATCAATCGCCGTGCCCAATGCTGGGCACCGCCACATGCCTCCATACCAATCAGACAGGGTTCGCGATTTGCGAAATGTTCGAGGAACACGGCGCGCTTCAGTTGCTTGTTTATGATTTCACCCGTGTCAGTATCCACCCAGTAAAGCTGGAAGACGTTTTTGGCGATGTCAACCCCGACCGTCGTACGCTTCATTTCAGCCCCCTCCGTTTAGCCAGTGAAGAACTCCATGATCCTCCCATTTTGGCACTTTGATGCCCTCGGATCGTGAGGACCCAGTTTCCTCAGCGTCCCACATCCGGTAGGTGGGGGCGTTCATTCCATTTGTTGGGAAAGTGCTTGCATGGTGGTGCTCCAAAGATTGGGAACACCCCCTTGCGGGATGTGTATCCCGAAGGGTGGAAAAATGGCGTGAGGTTCCGTCAGCGCGATGCGCTGGCCGGATCGATGGAAAGACAAATGCGGTTAGACCGACGACGAGGAACGCCGAAGATCACGGTACCGCTAGACGGAAAGAAGATGCGTTGCTTGCGCCTGACAGGTCAAGCAAACCTGAACATGGGACAGCACCAAGAGGGTGGAGCCTGCCCATCAAGGACAAGCCTCTATGGCAGAGAAGCAATGCTGCCGATGAAACTCGGCAAAGGTCGATGCGTCGGAGACGCTGGCGTGGCTGCTGTGGCCGAGGCCTCCGCTAAAGGCAAGATTGAAATAGGAGACGATGGCATGCTTCACCTGCCGGCGATTGTGCCGCTGGAGCAGGACGATGAGCCGCGCCGCACACGCGACTTGATCTACAAGACAATCGGCGATGTGCGGTTGCCGGACCTATTGCTGGAGGTCGACGCCTCGACCAACTTCAGCGAGGTGCTGCTCGGGCACCGGGCGAAGTCAGTGGCCGAACTGCTGTCGACCTACGCGGCCTTGCTCGCCCATGGCACCGAGATCGATGCCAAGGGCATCGCTGCGATGATTCCCGGTATCGACACCGCCCAGGTGTCACTTGCCATGCGCGGGCTGGAGACCCATGGCCGTTTGCGCCGGGCCAACGAGGTGGTGGCTGAATTTCAAGGAAAGATCCCAATAGCCACGCACTGGGGCACAGGAAAGAAGGCATCGGCCGACATGATGTCACTGGATGTTTCACGGCATCTGTGGATCGCTCGCGTTGATCCGCGCCGACGCACCGACGCGACCGGCATCTACACCCACGTGCTCGACAAGTGGGGCATCGTCTATGACCAACCGATCGTCTTGAACGAGCGTCAGGCAGGGGTTGCCATCGAAGGCGTAGAGCAGCACAACCGCAGCGAGGACCGTATTCGCCTGTCGTTGCTGGCAGTGGACACCCACGGCTACACGAACACCGCGATGGCCCTGGCCAAGGGCCTGGGTTTCGATCTATGCCCGCGGCTGCGCGATCTGGCAGAGCGCAAGCTGTACCTGCCTGCAGAGTTCAAAGTGCCGGAAGGTATCGAGCGTGTCACCACGAAGCGCTTGTCCTTGAGAGCCATACGCCTGGGTTGGGACGACTTCCTACGGGTGCTGGCATCGATCCGCATCGGCCGCATTAGCGCAGAGCTCGCCATGCAACGGTTGGGCAGCGCCGCCCGGACCAACAAGGCACACAAAGCTGCCGAGCATCTCGGCCGGCTGTTACGTAGCATCTTCCTGTGTGACTACGTGACCATTGAAGACTTCCGCCGTGAAATCCATACATTGCTCAGCCGGGGGGAGTCGGTGCACCAGCTGCAGCGCGCGATCCATGCTGGCCGGGTACCACACGAACGCGGCCGGCGAGGCGATGAGATGACGGCGATCTCGGGGGCACACGCGCTTCTGACCAACATCGTAATGGCGTGGAACACGAACCGCATGAACGATGTCGTCGAGCGACTTCGCAAGGGGGGCACAAACATCGAGGACGCTTGGCTGCGCCGCATGGGGCCGGGCATTCCGGGCACATCAACTTCCGGGGGACCCTCAGCTTCGGTGTCGAGCGCTACATCGACGCGCTGATCCAAGGCCGTGGCGCAACAATCCGACAGGCTATGGCATAACCGCAACATCAAACGCCGCAGAGCAAAATTTGCCACAGATTGGCACACCACAGTGGCTCGAGGCCGAAATACGGCAGTGCCTTCGCAGCGGCAGCTACGACAGCAGCTTCGGAGGCTGGCCAGGCATACTTTGTCGACGTTGCACAAAAAGCGAGACAGCGCCTGCTGACCGCGTACCAATCCGCAAAGAAAGGACGGTGCAGCGCGAAGCGAAGGATCACTAAGTCATTGTTCTAGAACGTCTTTTTAAGCCTGACCGTATCAATCTGCTGCAAAAGGACGATTACCCCGGGTTGGGTCTTGAAGCGCAATGGTGGTATCGATTGGTTGGTGGCCGGCAGCAACCTCAAGGGAAAGCTGCTTAATCTGGTCGCCAACATCGAGCGCGCCATCCTCGCCAAAGCGGGCCCGGCCTGGCCGGTCGCCAGTGCGCATCAGGCTCCGCCCGGAAACGGCGGGGAGCGGCAAGCGCATGGCAGGGCGCTGTCGGAAATTGCCCGCGAGGCTGACATGCGTTGCGCCGAGATCTTTTCGGAGGATGCGAGCCAGATGCGACTGGCTGGAACGTACGGGGCGCTAGCAGAACGATACGCTGGGTGCGCCGCAATGCTAGTGCGCTATATCCGCTCCACCCCGCTGCCCAACTCGACTACCCACCCGAGCGAATTAGCATGACCGCCACCGTCATACCACGGGACCTGCACCTCGCGACTCCCGAGGCGTTCGAAGCCGCCTACGCCGAAGCCATCCGCCTGGTCCACACCCACCGCGCCGCCTCGATTTCGCTCGTGCAGCGCTATTTGCGCGTCGGCTACGAGCCCGCCCGCGCTTTGCTGGCGCGCATGGTTCGTGAAACCACGTTTGTGCGGACCATGCCGGGTGGCCTCTATTTGTATGCGCCCGAACCCCTCGCCAGTGAACTGAAGGCGTTGCACGGCTTCGTCACCGACGTTCTCGTGGGCTGCGAGCGCGGCCCCCTCGACGCGCAGGCCGTGCGACAGATCGGTCTCAAGCATGCGTTACTGGACTACGTGCAGCGTGGCAAGGAGCCTCGCCCGATGGGGGAATGACCCGCCAAGAGCGGAGACCGAGACCTCAGCGACGTCGAATCGGTCCGTGATCGGGAATTCCGTCCGCTCAACCCCATCCCACCCCGACCGTCCGGCATACAGCTGCTCCCCGCCGCCTCCCGCGGAACAGCATCCCCTCTGGGCACGCCAGCGGCACGGGCCAGGGCGTCGACTGGGTGATTGCCGGCGGCGAGAGCGGCGCCAGCGCTCGGCCAATGCATCCAGACTGGGTGCGGAGCCTACGCGACCAGTGCTCGGCCGCCGGTGTGCCATTCCTGTTAAAGCAATGGGGCGAGTGGGGTCAATTCGTCAATGAGGATCACTACACTCACTGCGACAGGGAGCGTCGCGCCCATGCGTGGGTGGATCGCGAGACTGGGCTCAGCGGCAGGTGCTGGATCGTCGACGACGATGGTCGCTGGTCGAACTGGACCGGCAATCCACCAACGGACGACAAAGGCAATGTGCTCGATCGCGTCGCCGTCATAGGTTGGCACGGCAAACAGCGCAGCGGCCGCCTACTCGACAGCGTGCTGCACGACGCCTATCCCAATTGCCGGCAGGAGATGGTTTCCGCTGATGAGCACACCTCAGCGCTCGAACACTCGGGACAATCGAACTGATCGGCCGAATCGCTATCTATCTACTGAAGCACCAAATTTCTCCCCGATGAACGAAACAAACCACGACGCAGAATTCCCCCAACCCGACACCGTGCTGGCAATCCGCGGTGCCATAGCAGTTGGCCGCCAGGGCGGGCCCAGGCCGCCCGATGGTTCATGGCTGACCGAATTCTGGGAAATAGGCCATATTGCCCGCAACGCGGCCGATACGATGCGCGAGGCTATCGCCCCGTTCCAGCGCATGGTTGGCGACGAATCCGCCCACCTTCAGGACCACGTCAACGCCCTCGAGCGCGCAGTCGAGGGCATCGACGGGATCTATCAGGCGCGATTTGAGAATACACAGGTGCCTGCCGATAGCCATGACTGACGCCGCCCCCGGCACGCCGACCTCCCCACCTTCGCCACCATCCATGCAACACGCCATCGCCGACTTGCTCGCCAAGACCGAGCAGTACCTCCAGCTTCGACCGCTGGGCGCCTGACCGCGCCGGGCCAGGTGGGTCGCGGATCTTGGCATAATGCAGCGCCAGATTCCCGCGATCCCGCCCAAATAATGTCAAACGACTTACTTAACTGCGCCCACTGCGACAGTCAGCCTCGCTTCATCGCCAACCGCTTCGAGGCGGTGATCGTCTGCACCAGCTGCGGGATCTCCACGCCTCCCCATCCTCTTGACGCCGGCAGCGAACAGGCCTACGCGGTACTCCGCGGAATCTGAGAACTCCGCGTCAGACCCCTGCCCTTCGACCACCATGAGCTATCTGGGCTCGTCCGGAAGGAGTTGACCAGCGCGGACCTCGGTAGCGTCTTGGCGCTGATAGCGAACAACGACGACAACTGGGCCGAGCGCGGCCCATTGTTCGCAGCGATGGCCGCCCGCCTACTCCGGCAGGAGCATGCTGTCCAGGAACTGATGCCGCCAGAGACCATGCTTCGGGATGCGAGCCGGTACCGCGAGCTTCTACGCCGCGCCCGGATCCTCCAAATCGATGGCAGGCCCTGGATATACGTCACGCCGTTCGAAGCGGACGGTGCGCTAGCTGAGGTGGCTGACGACCTGGCGGCTGGCGATCTGGGGCCGGACGAGCCCCAGTCCTACGCGTAGGACTGGAATCCCCGGAAAGGCGATGAATATCGCTCGTCTTTTGAGGTAAGACGGGTCCTTGACTTCGGCCAATGCTTGGCAAGATAGGTCATACACCACCTCCAGGAGTCCTCCATGCTGCGCCCCCTCGTCCTTGCCGCCGCAATCGCCGCCACGAGTGCCACCACCTACGCCAATGGCCCAACGGATTGTCCGCACATCTTTGGCACCAACGGCCAGCCGCAAGTCGCGACCGCCGCCGCGCCTAGCCGCACGCAGTTCCTATGCTTCCGTGGCTATGCCGTGCAGACGTCCGCCGCCACCCGCACCGCCCTCTGGTCTGTCGAGAACCTCACGGCCCAGGCCGTGCTGGCGGCTCGCGCCGTGCCGCGCGACAGCGATTTCTACGAGGAGACGTCGATTCCGGTAGCGGACCGCGCGCGTCTGTCCGATTACCGACGCGGCACCGGACTTGATCGGGGCCACCTCGCACCGTCGGCCGACTTCCCCGACCAGGCCTCGCAAGCGGAGAGCTTCAGTCTCGCCAACGTTGTGCCGCAGTCCTCGGCCAGCAATCGACGGCTGTGGAGTCATATCGAAACCTCAACCCGCCGCATGGTGCGCGACTACGGCCAGGCCTTCGTTGTCACTGGCCCGGCCTTCGACACCACGCAACCAGCACGTCTGAATGATCGAATCGCCATCCCAACATATTTGTGGAAAGCGGTCTACGTGCCCGGTGTTGGCGCTGCCGCCTATGTGGCACGAAACGACGCCACACCTTGGTACGCCGTCACCAGCATTGCCGAACTGGCGAACCTCGCCGGAGTTGATCCTTTCCCGCGCCTCGACAAGGGATATCGGGAGACGCCGATGACGCTGCTGGCACCGACGCCGCATCCGGGCGAGAAGGCGGGCCGCAAGGTCAGCCTAACCACCCTCACGTCCACTGCTGTGGACCAGTCGGCGCTACCGGATGCCTCAGAGGCTCAGGACGTTCGGCACCCCATACTACGGTCCGGTACCCTGCCCTTCATTCGCGCCGTCCTTGCCCGCTACTAATTAGGAGAACCACATGGAACGCTTCAAACAGATCATCCATACCCTCCGCACCGACGAGGAGGCCCGATCTGGTGCCATTTTCGTCATCGCCCTGATCCTGTACTTATGCTGGTGGGGCGCGACAGGCCACTGGGACGACTCCCCGTACCTGCCTTCCTTCTTGCGGTGATCCTCGGCATGGGGCTCGCCTCTGGACCAGCTCGCGGCGCAACAAGCCGGTACACACCGAGCACATGAGTCCACCCTATTGGCGGAAAGACACATGTTTTTTGCGTCTTTCAAAGGGCATTCCAGCGCCAACGTCCGCGCCAGGTCCTCGCTATCGCAGGAACGCCCGCGAAATCGGCAACCCGATCCCGTCGGTCACGTACGGCGATACCGCCGGGTCGCTTTCCGCCACGCTTCACTCCTCGGATTCTTTGATGACCGGCAGCCTTGCCAGTAGCCGGTACAACGCTTGTCGCGTGATTCCCAACGCCTGCGCAGCCTTGGCCTTAACCCCACCGGCGTCCGCCACTGCTTGAGCGGCCATTTCCGGTGCAACGACCGGGCGCGACGCCGCGGCCTGGACTGAGTAGGTCGACAGATACGCGTTGGCCTTCGTCTGCCGGCTGTGGCCAGCCGCCGCGACGATCTTGCGCATTGCCTCCTCGTGCCGCGCCCGATCTATCACCTTCCCGCCGCCCTTGATGGCCGCCGCCTGGCCAGCCGTCCGCTCATACATCTGGTGGAAGTACTGGTGCCGCAATCCGTGGGCAGTCACGCCGCATCCATTCTTCGTAACCCCGTGCTTTTCCAGCACACTATAGAAGTGACGCCGCCACTGATCTTGCGTGTATGTCCGCGGTATCAACGTCCCGTACTTCGGGTTCGTTTCCGCCGCCAGCTCGGCGACCTCGATCAGCAGATCGTACTGCCAAGTAAATTCAAGGCTCACATTGCGTGACCTTCCCCCTTTGGTCCCATCCACGATGTGGAGATGCCCGGATGGAAGCACGTCCTGGATCGGCCGCAAGCGCCAGCTTTCCTTCGCCCGCAATCCAAACGCCGCTTCCAGCTTGAGTTGCAGCGCCACGTGCCTATCGGTCGTGGCAATCTCCGCGATCTTCGCCACGGCGTCCACCCCGTTTCCCGCCCACGAACGATCCTCGCGCGCGATGTAGCTCCGCTTGTAGTCTGCCGGCCGTTCCACGTAGTCGTCGAGCGATCCAACCATGTTGGTCTTACCCATCCACGAGGTGAGCGCCCGCAAGTGTGTCAGCCGCAGTTCCACCGTTCCGACGTTCAGCTTCTGCTCCAGGACCCAGTAACGCACCAGCCACTGAATGTGCTTCTGTCTGAGGTTATACGGCGTTGTGAGAGCGAAGCCGCCCTCGCGAAGGTCGACAAACATCTTCAGCAGCGCTTGCGCGCGCTGACGTTGGGACATTTGCGACAGCGACCGACCACTGACTCGGGTTGTACTGTGCGGCGAATGCAGGTGCGTCGCAGCTAGCACCGCGAATGCCGATTTCAGACTCTCGGGAAGGTTGTACGCGGCCAGGACCGCGCGCAGGTTGATGCCCTTGCTCATCGTTATATCTTCTCTCCAAGCACAGGTGTCCTTCGCCATCGAGACTGCCTGCAGTGCGCCCAGCGGCGACTTGCTCTGCGCAGTGAGTTGCCGCCCCGAACAGCACTCACCTCTTGGTGCGCCGGACTACCACGTCCAGCTAACCGGCCACCTTGCCGGAGTCCACTTCTTCCTGTCCTTTAGCGATGCCAACCGATCAGCCCTGAGCATGGAAGCGATGCGTCCTGACTGTCCGCTATGCGAACACGCCGGCGTTCGCCTTGCGTGCCGCTGCGCGGCCATCCACCCGGTGCATCGTCTTGATGCCAGCACTCGTTCGCCAGGATTGTTGTCCTAGCGCTCGTGGCTGCTGCCGTGGTGGGTGATTCCTGTTGCGCCGTTTTGGTACCGGTAGCGCCCCCCGGATCGTCATGCTCTCAAGAGCTTGCGTCAGTCACGTCCGTGACCCGCAAACGGCTCCCCGCCCCGAAGCCAGATCATCTCCGCCGCTGTGTGTCGGGCTTCGTGATCCGTGCCCAGCCTGTGGCTGAAGGGACGTCTCCTATCGATGGCGATTCCTCGAACACTGTCCGGTGTCCGGCTTCGGAATCGTCCTCACTACGGTCTACTTTCGCAAACAGACCGCCAATCGGCTTGGTATCGCGCTGTCCGGTGTCCTCACTATCCGACACTGTCCGCTTGATTTGATTGAAAAAAAACCGGATCAATTTCCGGCTTGTACATAGAGGCGACCGACAACCCGTTTCGGGCTCTTTCGGTGCTTGGGATTGCCGCCAAACGTAGCGGCAGGTCGATGCGTCGGGGACGCGAGAAGTACGAGAAGGATAGCCCGCCAAGCGCACCTGTGCAAGCCGGAGAGACTGCGAATCGTGCGTGAAATTCGCGAGGTTACGTCGACTTGACTTTGTTTCTTTGGCGGTAGAGTTGGTCTGTCGATGTGCCACGTAGAGGGACTTGATCAAAGCTGAACCGAGCAAGTCCAACCAGATCAGGGGAAGTGGGACCGCGAGCAACAGCCCTGGTCTGGCTTGCTCGGTCCAAGTCCCCCCTAGTGGCACTTCGAGCCATCAACACCCATTAGGCACTCACCAAGGAGTATCGCTCATGAAAGTTTCGACCGTCGCAATCGATGTCGGCTATGGCAACACGAAGTCCGCATTCCCGCTCGGCTCTGACGTCGCCACCAGCATGTTTCCCTCGCTGGCGCCGCTAGCTGCGACCTCTTCGTTGACGCCGCACAGCGGGTCCATCCTACGTGCCAGGAACGTCGTCAACGTGGTCGTCGACGGGGCGCGATACGAGGTCGGGCCGGAGGTATCCATCAGCGCCCCGTACGGGAACACTGGCCGTTCCTTGTCCGAGGACTTTGTCACGACCCCGAACTACGCTGCGCTGCTGGGCGGGTCCTTGCACTATTCCAACGCGACCGAGATTGACCGCCTGGTGCTGGGACTTCCCGTGCACAACACCCAGAAGTACGCCGGCTACCTGAAGGACCGCTTCAGTGGTGAACTCGACTTCGGCTGGGGTCCGATCCGGGTGCACAACGTGCTGCCGCTGCCTCAGCCCATCGGAACATTGGTCACATTCATCCAGCAGTGCGCCAAGCAGTACGACCCCGACAACGCCTATCTCGTGATTGACGTCGGCTATTTCACGACCGACTGGGTGGTCGCACGCGGCTACACGATGGACGACACCCGAAGCGGTGGCGTGCCGGGCGGTGCATCGCGTATCTATCAGCAGGTGGCAAGGCTCATCTCTCAGGCCGAGGGCGCAGCGGTGGACAGCATCGAACGGATCGACAAGGCAATCCGCGAGGCTAAGCCGATGCTCTTCTATCGCAAGGATCTGGATCTACGCCCCTTCGTTGAAGAAGCCATTGCGGTTGCCCAACAGTCCGTCTTGGAAGTTCAAACGCGTGTCGGTCGCACCGAGGATATTCGCGCCATCATCCTGACCGGAGGCGGAGCGAGCTTGTACGCGCCAACGATTCAAGCGGCATTTCCGCACAACGACATTCACGTGATGGATGCGCCCTGCTTTGCCAATGTTCGGGGCTTCCATACGATCGGCTCTGCACGACATGTGTCGAAGTCTTCCTGAGCCGGCTGCACATGGACAAGCTGCAGATTACGATCACGCTGTCCCCCGAAGCCGCACCCGACCTGCTGGCCTATCTACTTCTCCGGTCATGCCGGTCCCGACTAACCCGGCCATCGCGGCGCCGCAAGGTGGTGCATCGTCAGTGGATACGATGGATGCCTTCGCCATTCACGACGTTGGCGCGCTGAACGATGCGATGGCACGGTTTGGATGAAGCCAACAACACATTAGCGATCCCGTATGCAAAACCTCCAAATGCAGATCACGTTGAACGAGTACACGACGCCCCGCTTGCTGGCCTACCTCAATGAGATTCCCACAGCGAAGGACCGTGTCTTCGTGGTGAAGATGTTGGCCGAGAGAGCGCTTGAGGCGGGCATCGGCCTGCCTGCCCCTGAGCTCGCCCTATCACCGCGACCGGCGGAACCAACGACTGCCCGACTGAAGACGGCACCAAAGACGACATCGAAAAAGGTGACACCCAAGACTTCTCCGAAGAAGCTAACATCCCGAGTTGCAACCACCCGCACGGCCCACACTCCGAGCCCGAGGGGGCGGCGACCCGCTTCCGGAGACAGAAAGGCGCGAAACTAGAGCGTCTGCTAGAACGCTAATTGGCGCGACCATCTAACCTGGGTCCACACGTTGCGGGAACAATGCGCGAATAGGAGTGGGTCTCCGCCCCCTTGACTTCCGAAGGGGGCGGGTACAGTAGAATCAACCGCAACGAACCAAAGGCCTATACACCATGACGGAATACGAAGTCATCCGCTTCGTCAAGTTTTTGCTGTTTTTTGGCATCTGCTGGACCCTGTGGGAATGCGCGCTGACGCTATTCATGGCGGTGCGCCGCCGTTGAAATAATGGACAAAAAAAAGCCCGGCGCATGCCGGGCTTTTTTGTTAGGGATGAGCGCTCAGTGGCGCGTCGGTCGTTGCCGACCAGTGCAATAGCTGAAGGCGGAATCGAAATCGGCTTCCGTGTGTTGAAGCTGCGCGGAACCGTCGGGGTTGCGCAGATAGACATGATACGTCTCGGCGTCCGACTGGCACGCCGGCACAGCGCCCGAATCCAGTTCGCGCATGGCGCAGATTTGCAGGCGACCCACGATCACGTTAAACCCTTTGAACGACATACAGAATTCCAAGTAGTGAGCTGCCGCAAGGGTTCTCCCCGGCGGGCAGAACCCGCAGGGCAGAGAGTGAATGAGGTGCCGCCCCGTGAGGCGGTTTGCAGATTGAATGGCTAGGCGTAGACTGCGCGCCTGCCAGCAATGCCTTGCAACCGATTGGCGGTCAGCCACTGGTCGCAAAAGTCCGTGCCCCGCACCATTGGGCGATGCACGTGAACGGTCAGCCCTTCGCCGCGGATGCGCTTGGCTAGAGCCAGCGCGTCCGCCATGCCGGGAGACTTCCCAGTCTTCGGATCAACTTCATCGAAGTCAGCGAAGATGTGCAGCGTATGGATGCCCATGGCTTGCGGCACCACGAACCGATGCAGCAGCACGCGGTTCAGGCAGTTCCAGGTCGGTACACCGTAGAGCATGTGTGCGGCGTAGGCCGTCTCCAGCCCTTCGGCAACACCCAGTACGCCATCACGCGGCGGCATGAGCCGGACCGCACCGCCCGCAAGGGGCAGCGCCGTCACGTCATTGCGCTTGGCTGGCAGGATTTCCCCGTCAGCCGTCACGATGACCGCCTTGGCCGGCTTTGCCTGATCCAGGGTGGTGCGATGCACCGTCGCCATGCGACCATCCGGCAGCGTGAACTGCGCAACGATCGTGGGATAGCGCCCCAGCACAGCACCCTCGTGGCGGTAGTCCATCATCGCCAGCCGCAATGCGCTCGGGCGAGGCGCAACGAGGCCAGGCACGCGAGCAGCGAGGTACCGCATCGCTGCATCTCCCGGCACCAGCGGCTTGGCGCTCGACCAGACGCGCTCGATACGCTGGGCCTTGGCCGTATCCGTCATGCCACGATTCCGAATGGCGGGATGCGCCGGTCGGACAATCGCCGGTGCCGGCCCGCCCTCCACCACATGGGCCAGCTCGAGGAAGGACATGCCGGTGTACCGGCAAATGAGCAGGATGGCGTCGCCTGCCATCGGGTTGCCATTGGCACACTGCCGGCATACCCAATCGCCACGGCCGCATTTGTTGTCGTAAGTAAAGCGGTCATTGCCTCCGCACATCGGGCATGGACCAGGCTTTCCGGTCAAGAACTGCTCCGGCAGGTACTGCAAGACCAGCGCGTCCCATTCTTGGCGAACTTAAACAACCAAATCATCTTACGATTGGAAGACACCGACACGGCGCAGTGGTTCTCGGACAAGGTGGGCGAAACCGGCATCACCAACATCGTTCAGTCCAGCAGCACCAGCACCGGCAGTGAAGCCCACTTGGGCGAGTTCAGCGGCTCGATGTCTCGTTCCCGGCAACTGGAAAAGGTGCCCATGATTCCAGTCGAGCTGATTACCAAGTTGCCCAACCTCCAGTATTTCCTGCGGGTCTCCGGTGGCGCCGCCTACCAGGGTCGCATCCCCATCATCGAAGGATAAGTTCGCACATGTCCAGCCTGTTTCGCCAGATCGTCAAGCAGCACAAGCTGTCGGCCAAACTGTCGCCCGTCTTCCTCTGTTTCCCGGAGCTGGACGACGTCTGCACCCGGCTCGTGGACTTCATCGGCCTGAACTTCATCGTGCGCGACGAGCCGCTGGTGAAGGAAATGTTGATGGACGCGCTAGCCGGCTACAAGGTCGAGCGCAAGGCCGGTGACGGCAATGTCGCCTTCATGCGCGGCCTCTTTGCGCGATCGCACGAGTTGTATGCCAAGCGCTATGCCGCCTTCAAGGGCGAGAAGTACAACGTCTGGGCTCCGTTCCTGGAACCGATCCCGTTGTTCGAAGCGCGGCAGTTGCCGGGTTATGTCTGCCGCATGGTCGATGAGCCATGCCCCGAGCCGATCACGCCGCGCAGCGCCGCTTTTCAGTTAGCCGCCCGCGTCCTCAAGGGACCGACCTTCCGCCGCTATTTCGAGGAATACGATGCCATTAGCCAACACGCTCATTGCTAAGCTCGCCCGCCTCGCGCCCGCTGAGGTTGCAGACATGCGCGCTTGGGTGCGCGCCAAAGACGCCGATACCCCAGTACCGGAAGGGTTCACCCAGGGCCGGCAGCATTGATGTGCAACCTGCTGGAAATCATCCAGAAGGTAAAGACCAACGGGCTGGACGCTTTGCTGGGCTTCGCTGGCGTGGGTGCGCGGGAACTTCGACTGCTGCATAGCAAGCTTGGACCGTCACTGGAGCAACGACAGAAGAAGGAACTGGTCGGATTCGGCGTGTCGGAGGAAACTGCCGAGCGATACCGCGACCTGATGAAGCGGCTGGCCGAATGGCGCTCGCTTTGCGAGCGCCAGTTTCTCTCCCTCATCCTGGATGGCGTCCGCGAATGGATGCTCCAGTGGGCAATGACAGACCAGGGTGAGCGTGCGATCAACACAACCTATGAAGTTCTGTCGCGACTGAATGGTGCATTCTCTGACCGCTTGGAATTCCTCCGCCGGGCGAACAACGAACCTACCCCGGATGCACTAGTGCTCACGACCATCCACGCGTCCAAAGGAAGGGAATGGTCGGCCGTGGGAGTGATTCGTGCCGAGGAAACGGTAATACCAGATGATGGCAGCACTGAAGCTGAGGAGCGCAGGCTTTTCTACGTAGCACTCACACGCGCAAAGGACTGGCTTTATGTAAGCACTGCGAAGAAGAACCCAACTTCACGATTTGTGATCGAGGCCGACTTGGCCTAGCACGCCGCTCGTGGTCCCTGACCAGGCGAAGCCAGCGAATCATCCAACCGAGTACGTTCCACCACCCAACGCCGGGGTAGCACCGCGAAGCCAACCTGATCCTCGTAACGGCGCACCACCTGCACGACGAAGTCGAGCGTCGCGGCTTTATCCATCAACGTGCGACGATCGTACGCACCATCTGCAAACAGATGCTTCAGTCGCGGCCAGCGCTTCTTTAGCGCCTCCAAAACCACCAACGCCCCGGTACTATCAGCGACGTCCGTAGTCGTCAAGGTCACCATCAGCAACCGGCCATTCGTAGCCACGGCAATATGCCGCTTGCGCTCGACGATCTTCTTTCCCGCGTCATTGCCGCGCTCTTTGCCACCAGCGCTTTCACCGATTGGCTAGGGTGCCTGTATCTGCTGGGACCGCGCCAGCGACTCTCAACGCGGTGATCACCTCTGCCCGAGCAGCCTGCCACCTTTGGCCCTTTGATATGCCGCAGACCAAATGCGCGCCTTACCGATTGATTCAAACGCCGACTCCGCGAAACACTTGGATTACAAACAGGCATGAGGTGTTAAACCTGTCCGCTCAAGATGTACGAAAGAATGTCGTCCGATGACGGCTCTCCCCAAGTGCGAGCAGCAAGCCAGCGAAAGAAGCTGGACTGCGCAAGTTTGGTGGGCTTCTTTGAAGTGACAAGCCGTAGATCCGCGGCGGCGCATTGCTCGTTGTACTCGGTGATCAGCGAGGCCTGTTCCTCCGCCGACAGTTCCAGGAAATACCGCTGTGCGTCGGGAAGGCGCGCAGCAATATACTGATCCTTCGCTTCGGCGGGAGTTCTGGCACTTGCTGTCTTGGAGGCCTTTGCCTCACCACGCTTTTCCTCGCCTACCTCAGCGCCCTTGCCCCAATCCTCAGTCAGCGATTTGCGGAAGTAGGCAGCCACGTTATCCACGGCAGGAGAGTTCTTCTTTGCGACCCGAGCGCGCGTGTACGCGACCGCTTGCTTGACTCGGTCCGCCCCATAGGTGCGAACCATCTTCTTTGCCTCGGTGAGAGGCACTCCAAGCTTTACTACTGCCTGGACCAGGTCAGAGTGCTGCTGCTCCTCCTGGGACGTGGGTTCCTTGCGATTGATCTTGAACTGCAGATCTGTCACTGACCTGCCGTTCTTGTGTTCGACTAGCTCGATCAGATGATCTGAGACGGTGTTGATCTCTGAGATACACGGATTGAGCACCGCACGCTTGAAGATCTTATATTCCTTGTACTTTGTCTCGCTCTCCTCTCGACCCAGGATCAGATTGCGAAAAACGGGCAATGGAATACGAGCAGTGACCCCTACTCTCTCATAGCGAACTGTGTTCTCCCAGAGCGCTAGCGAGTGAGCACGACGAAACAGCTTTGCGATGCGCATGTCGATCATGGCGAATCGCTCGGGGTTGAGCAGTTCCTCCGAGATCTGAGGCGCAAAGGAATAGGAAAGCTGAGAGCCGGTGATCTTTGCACCGGCCACCAGCGTCGAACCGGTCCAGGTCGCAGTCCCATCGCTGTTCAGTTGGTCCCAGTCCACAACCGTGCGCATCAGGGATTTGGCAGTCTCCTTGATGTAGCCTGTGTCCTTGGTGGTCAACCCGAGACCAGCCATCATCTCCGGAATCGAGATCTGGAAGATGTTGGGCGCATCGCTCTTCGAAAGCCTGTGCTCGATCGCGTTTTTTATAAGAGCGTTGAAGAGCCGCCGCTGCTGAAGAGTGAGAGCCCCTCCGACGGGCGAGAGATGAATTGCCTGGACAGCCTTCTTGAATGGCTCTGGCACTTCGGGTTGCTGGAACAGGGCGATCTGCGCGCCCTTCTGACCCGCGGCTTGTTTCGTCATAGGAAAGGGTTGACGGTGAATTGGTGAAATCTTAGTTGCCATTCGTTCACCTATCAAGGCTTTGTGTTCCGGGGCTGCTCGAAGGCGTGGGGCACAAAGAACGAGAGGCTTCCTTGCGTTTAAAATCTGGCACTTACGAGCGGTTTCTCAGCCCCAGCCTAAGTTGCTTCATCCCCAAAACACTTCACCTAAGGCCTGAAAGACACCCAAATTCATTCACCTTTTGGGGAAGCAGGAGCAATCTGCAGGGCTCCCTAGTGGACGCGGCTCGAAAGGTGAAGGTTTTTGGGTAGCTTTTGAATTTAACCCGCTCACGAAGCGGCCTTTACTGCACTCGTAATGCAGGCCCCAAGTCCCGGTGCTCCTCAACACAAAATTAGTGCCGTATGCGCAACTATTTTGATGCTGACTTGCTATCGTTCCCCAAAAACCTTCACCCTTATCCACCCCAAATTCATTCACCAATGATCTATTTCCGTGGGATAAATGAGAGTGACCACTTACAAAGTGCCGCCTCAAAGCCTTTCACCTTTAGAGTCCCCAAATTACTTCACCTATGGCTCGGCACTTGGGCATTGGTCCAAATGCGTGCATCGTATCGCCTCAAAACCCTTCACCTTAGGATCGCCCCAAATCCTTTCACCCTTCACGACCGCCACCTAGCACCGGCCCCAGACTGGTAGCTCCAGCCCCCCCAAATTCGTTCACCTTGACACATCCCCAATACAGTTCACCCTCGAACCATTGGAGATCGTGATCCGGTTTCCCCTCAATACACTTCACCAATTCCCCAAATCCACAGCCTTCCCAACCCAACCATTTTCACCTGTCCCCCAAATCCACAACCCTTTGGCCCCAACAGGGTTCACCCAATCCCTAAGAGACTTCACCTATCTACCCTGCAGCCCTTTACTGGCGCGGCTCTTGAGGTGCTAAAGGTTTACTTAAAGGTTTACAGTGTTTACTAAAGCACTTAAACAAGGTTGGTCAGGATGAGATGTTTCCCTGAAGTCAGCCACTCGCGCCAAGGCTGTTGCGAGGTGCTCATTGAAACTTGGCTCCTCAGTAACCTCTGATCTCAGGCTGCATGTCAGTATTTCCTCAATATCAAGGACCTTGACCCTTAAAGCTGGCCGGTCATGTCACAACTGTAGTTACGGAGGTGACGTAAACTGCTTGCGGTTTACCTAGTTGGCGGCTATTCTACGGCCAACCTCGGAATCGAGGAAAACCGTCGACTTTTAGCATTTTGGGTTGTTTCTAGGAAACCTTCAAATCTATGGCAAGAACCAGCCTACTTAAAGCGGAGCTCCCGCGTCCGGACAACACAGGTGACGAGGCGCTTACCATTGATGGGCTGGCCGAAGTTGCTGCTCAGGCGAATGACGTATTTAGTCAAATCCGTGACGCAATGCTAGAGCCCTATCCTAGGAAAATAGCTCCGACGTTTACGAGCACGCAAATCGCTAGCCTGTGCGGAATAGACAAGGCGCGTTTTCACTACTTGGCGTCAAAGGGCGGCTTGCCTTCAGGGACATCGCAAGGAAACGGTCGGACCAAAGTCTTCACTCTGGAAGACACCATTACGTGGGCGAAAACGGCGGCTGGCCGCATGTCACGTCCGGATGGTGCGCGAGGCCGCGTGATCACGGTTGGCAACTTCAAAGGTGGCGTGGCAAAGACCACGACAGCAGTCTGCCTGGCCCAAGCTTTAACTCTGCTTGGACGTAAGGTGCTAATCGTGGATTGCGATCCGCAAGGTACAACCACGCAGCTTTGCGGCTGGGCGCCAGACGCGGAAATCGACGAAAGCCAAACGTTACTTCCGCTTATTTACGGGGACCAGTCCACGTTGAACTATGCGGTCCAATCGACATACTGGCATAACCTGGACCTCATCCCAGCATCTTCAGCATTGTTTGATGCCGAGTTCGAAATCCCGTCGAAAGTCCTCTCACAATCTGGTTTCGAGTTTTGGGACATTTTGAGGAAGGGGCTTTTGCCGCTTTCCGAAAAATACGATGTGATCGTGATAGACACTCCCCCTGCCCTTAGCTACATCACCATTAACGCGTTGATCGCCTCGGATGGCATTTTGATGCCCTGCCCGCCCGATGGACTTGACTTCGCCAGCTCTACGCAGTTCTGGCATTTGTTCTCCGATATTGCGAAAAAGCTGCCAGGTCTGCTCGAGTCGAAGCGCTTCGACTTCATCAATATTGTCCTGACCAAGGTCAAGGCGGATGCCGTATCCAAAGTCGTCCGCGAGTGGATGGTAAAGGCTTACGGCTCACGCGTTCTGGATATCGAAATACCCGAGTCATCGGTACCGAAAGGGGCATCGGCACAACTGTCCACAGTTTATGACCTCTCCAAACCGGACGGAAGCGTCGAAGCCTATCAGCGCTTCCGCGAGCCGCTTGATCGGCTAGCGCTGCACATCGACGATAAGCTCACGAGAGCTTGGAAAATTAAGGAATAAGTAATGGGTATCGGCGATAGATTGCTAGCGAAGACTGCGAACGTCACTGTCAAGCCGGGGGCCAGTCCTACACCTGCAGGCGCGGCACCAAAGACTTCACCGGGTCGCATGCTGGCAGTCCAGTCAGCGGTCGCTGCTGCGGAGAAACGGGCAGCCGACCTGGAGTCGAACCTCGGGAAAGCGGTCGACGTGTCTATAACGGAGGTGGTTGAGATACCAGGGCGCCGCCGGAAGCTAACTGCAGAGCAGTACGGTGAACTGAAAGAGAACCTGCGCGTCAATCCACTTGTGCACCCCGTGACCCTGTTTAGGCGACCAGATGGCACTCTTGAATTGATCGCTGGCCACAATCGGTTCCACATCTTCAAAGAGTTGGGGCGAACGACAATTCCGGCGATTTTCTCCCACCTTGAGGGTGCTGAGGAGCACGAGCTAGCAGCCTTCTACTCAAATCTGCTATCGCCTTCACTTCCCGATTTTGAGAAATTTGAGGGTTTTTATCGCCATCAGCAACAGACCGGCCGTAGCCAGCGGGACATCGCCGCTGGTGCTGGGATCAGCGAGGCGCAACTAACTAAGCTATTTGCCTATGCGCGCCTTCCGGAGGAAGCGCTGCAAGCGCTCCGCAATGCCCCCGATCGAGGATGTCTGGGCGCCAATGCCGCTTACGAGTTAGCGGCAGTGATTGCGGAACGTCCCGAAAAGGCCGCTCTCGTTGTCGATGCCATACAGCGTTTGGCTACCGATGCCAAGTTCTCGCAAAAACAGGCTTTGGCTTTTGTGACCGCGGTGGCAAAACCCGCTAGGGAGCCGGGTCAAACTCGCACCATCAAGTTGGGAAAAAAGCAGGTATGCGTTGTGGGAAGCCGGAACGGCGTGATTGCCATCCGCTTCAAAGACATGGCGGATGCGGCGAAATGGGAGGCCCGCTTGGTCGATTTCTTGGAGAAGGAGATTTCTCTGTCCAGAGATGCAAACTAACGCCCTTGACGGCGGTAGAGTGTCCCATAAGATGATGGTGCGATAAGTTTCGCTTCTCGATTGAATACGAAAGGCCTGGATTTCCGTCCAGGCCTTTGTCATTTTGCCTCGCGATGCTTGCGCTCCGCGCACCAAGGCCCTTGCTTATCCGTCCCCTCCACTTCACCGAAACGGGCGTGAATTATGTGGCATCATCCGGTGCGCCATATCCGCCGTGACGTTCAGCTACCACCGCCCCCTCGCCCTGCTCGCTGAAAAGCTGATGGCATCGACTCGCCTCGCCCTCTCGTCAAACGGGAGACGTCGAAAGAGCAGTGCCGGGCTGGTGGGACAAATAGGGGCTTGGTCCCAGATGCGACCAGAGTGCCAGCGCTTGGTGACGATTTCAGGGATTGGCATGCTCACGGCCTCGGCGCTAGTCGCCACTATCGGCCATGGACGCGACTTCCAATCGTGGCGCTAACTGTCGGCCTACCTCTGGCTGGTGCCGTGTCAGCGTCGCACGGGAGCAAGGTACGCCTCGGCGCGATCAGCAAACATGGTGCCGCTATCTACGCATGCTGCTGAGCCACGGGGCCAGGGCAGTCCTGTTCTGGGCCAAGGACAAAGGCTTATGTTGCGAACAACCGGCGTGCCGTCGCGCTACCAACGTGACGGTAGTGGCGCTAGCCAACAGAGCGGCGCGAACTGCATGGGCGGTGCTGGAGCGCAATGAGCCGTTCGGGGCGGGAGGCTTGGCCTGCATTTGGCCGGATAGAAGTCTGCTTGAACGCGCCCCGGATTGCTGGGTCGCGCGATGCCGGGGGGCAAAGCTCGTCCTTCAGTGGGACGAGGGATGGCGCGGAGGGCGAAGCCGTCCCTGACTGAGGTCGATTGCTGTCACGAATTACCTATGCGACGACATCAAACCATCGAATACGAACCAATGCCCGACGGCGAGCAGCCGCTCGACATCCTCTGCTTCGCTGGATCGGTGCCGCTTCATGTAGCAAGGCACTGGCTTTGCTGAAGAAAAACTACAAGAGCGGCGGCAAGTTCACTAGCTACGTGTCAATGGCCGAGCGCCTAACGGCCTTGCGCCACGGCACTGGCGCTGTGGCGCAAGGATGCCTGGCGTGTCCATTGCAAAATGAACGGAAGGATCTTGACCGCGCCTACAAAGGCGTCTCCGCCAAGCAAGCCGCATTCCCGCCGGTGATGAGGCGGTCAATGTTGTATGGGAGGGACCCGTCCAGTTCGCCTGTGAAGTGAACGGTGCAGTGATGCCCCAGCAGCAGGAATCAACCGAAGTGGACTCAACGAGCGGCGTCATGCCGACACCGGGCCATAAGAGCCCCTCTCCATTTTTCGCGTAAACTTCGGCAGCCGACGGCTGAGGGCGGGGAGGAATTCAACGCCCAGATCTTCGCCGGCGAGGCCGTGGTCGTCCCAAAGCCGACCTTATGCCCTAGCAGAAATTGAGGACTGGACAGTGCCAGACCCCCATTTTTGTGCAGCGCGCTACCCTGCTCACTTTTGTAACCTCAGCGGGTCGCAACGCTTCCTTGAAATGCATGAGGCGTTGGGGCGATTTCGGCCCATTCGGATTCGCCCATGCAATGCGCTCGCGCGCGAGATGCGTAATGCTAGGAAGTAGGGCGCATGCCCCATTTTGTCGCGTTTGGATTTTAGTGTCTGCCGTAGAAATGCGCTGGAGTCGTTGACGATCAACCGCCCCTTGCCTCGACGATGACGCGCTCGTCGCCGAGATGGGTGACGTCGACCGGCTTTTCGCTTCGGCTTTCCGTTCGCCTCCACGCTGGTGGGGCGCGCAAGGTGCTCGGGTTGGGCAGCCGTAAAGTTGATGCAGGTAGCTTACCAAGACGTTTCTACTAGAAAGTCCTTTATAATCAATTGGTTAAATTTATTTCCTGCTTGCTAGACGCTGAGGAGGAAGACGGCATCGATCTTGATATTTTCTTAAGTCGTTGATTTTTAAGTGTTTTCTAGTAGAAACTCATCGAGTGGCCCGAATGACATAGGGGAGGGTAGGCGAACGTCTATCGAAGGTAGGTTCAAGACGGCGTGTAACACCAGCACATTTTGCTGGTCCGCCGTTTTGAGCGGCACGAAGCGCATGTGCGGCCGGCCTGCGGCCTCGCAGATCGCTTCGGTATCGAGCTTCTCGTTCTACATGTGCTGACCGCCTTTGCGGTACGGCGCTGCCAACTGCGGGGCGATCAGGCAGACTTCATGGTCGAGTGCGCACAGCTTGCGCCCCAGTAATGGGTTGTGCTGCGGACCTCCATCGCCACCAGGCAAGGCCGGAGGCGCGCACTCCACTCGAGAAGTGCCTGCCGTGAGAGCGTTTTCTTGATCGGAGTGCGCGTCAAACCTCGCTCTTCAGGGCGGGAAGGATAGCGCGGACGCCGTAGGCGTCCAATGCTGAGATCAGTGCGGCGTTTTCTGCTGTTCGATGTATTGCCGCACGATCTCGATAGGTGCACCGCCACAGCTGCCAGCGAAGTAGGACGGCGACCAGACTGCGCCGCCCCATAGTCTCTTGCGGATGCTGGGGTATCCCTTTTGTCGAATCACACGGCTGGACGCCATGTATCACCCTTAGGTTCTTGGCTAGATCCACGCCTATACGAGCAATCTTGTTCATGACCGTCCCCTTCTCAGATGGGTTACCCAACACCCACATCGCTATGCCACGAGATAGGGAAAGTCCTTGCCAATTCGAAGCGACTGCGCAAATCCTCGCGTAGCGTCGTAGATCCTCTCTTGAGAAACTTACCGGAGAGATTTGCTTTCGTGAGGGTTACCTGTTTTGCTGGATCTGGAATCCAAGGGCGGAAGCACGTCGCTTGAGAGCGGCGATGCTGCGTTGCCTCTGCTGTTCCTAATAGCGCTGCTGCCCCTGCTCGTCGAAGGCTTCACCGCCCGCGAGCATGAAATGCATCATGCGGGCGAGCTTATGGGCGACAGCGGTGTTTGGCGCGCGGCTTGTCCATGCGGGGGCACAGCCGGCGGTAGAGGGCGCCGAGCGCCGAGTGGCTGCACGACAGACTCGTGGCTGCCAATTTCAGTGCCTGCCGGGCGCGGTTGGCGGAGGGTTGGGTGCCGGAAGGCAGCGTCTTGCTGCCGCTGATCTTCGTGGCGGGGCAGAGGCGCAGCCATGAACAGAAGTGCTTAACGTTGGCAAAGTGGCTCAGGTCGGGGCCGATTTCGGAGAGGATCGTCATCACGGCTGCCACGGACAGGCCGTTGATGCGCGTGAGGACCACGCCCGCCCAGCGTGCGAGCGCGGCATGCGCGTCGAACTGGGGGGGCGGATACGCCTCATCGCCTTCCCACCATCGCGATCTCCTGGCGCGCCTAAAGGGGATTGGCGACGTGGGCCGTCGTGTCTCGCACTCGAACTGTTCTGGAGGAATTTCAGCAACCGGTTGCCAGGTGGGCACCTGCGTGGGGCTGGTGCCGCGGCCCTACGACAGCGGCGAGAGCCAGGTGGACCAGGGGATCTGCGAACAGGGCAACCGACGGGCCCGCGTGCTACTGGTCGAGATGGCGTGGTGCTGGCTGCGCCGTCAGCCAGATAGCGCGCTGATACAGTGGTTCAGCCAGCGCACGCAAGGCACGGGACCGAATCGCCGGGCGCGGCACATCGCGATCGTCACGGTCGCATGACGCCTCGCGATTGCGCTGTGGCGCTATCTGCAGGATGGTGTCATCCCTGAAAGCGCACACCTGAAATTGGAGTAAGCCCTCAGGTTTAGCAGGGAAGAGGGTTTAGCCCGGCCGCACGTAGCAGACACGGTTTGAAGTGGACATGCCCGTGCCAAAGGCTGAGGGACAGGAGGATGTCAATGTGCCATGAATCGAGGGCTTTGCTGGGAGAAGTCCTTCCCCAAATTCGTTCACCTAAAGCCACTGTGCCGGGTGCCAGGGCGAAACGAGCCCGAATCATCAGATTAGCTCCGAGAAACCTCGCCATTCAATTCATGGCGGGGAGTGAAAGGAGCGCCGCCGCCAGGCGGCATTCCCACGTTAGAATGTGCGGCATGATTCTCGTTTACCGCTACCGGGTGAAGTCGCTCAACGGCCTGCTCAACAAGCAGAGCCGAGCGGTGAACTACATCTGGAACTTCTGCAATGACACGCAGAAGCACGCAGTCGGCAACGTGTCGGCTTCGAAACTCGCCAAAACCAGGATGGCGAAGAGCGTCTACGACGCATCCTGGTCGTCCTTCCGGGACAAGCTCCGCTACAAAGCGATTGCGCACGGGGCCACGTTTGAGGAAGTGAACGAAAGTGGTTCTACCCAGTCCTGTTCGGCGTGCGGTTCGAAAGACAGCACGACGCGGCCGAAAGGTATCGCAGGACTGCGAATAAGAGAGTGGACCTGTAGTCGCTGTGGTGTCGTGCATGACCGTGATACCAATGCTGCGCTGAACATTCTCCGATGCGGACGTGCATCGCCAGGTGTGGGAATCCCCTGCCTCTAGGCAGCGGAGGACGTCAACTTGGAAGGCTGTTAGCCTCGTTTCGTCCGGTGCGGAAGCACCCTTGCGCCGGCGAAATCCGGGCAAAGGGCAGGGTGCTGAAGTGCGCGGCGCACAACAGCACAACGGGGGCCTGACCACTGTCGCCGATCTGAATTCCTAAAAGGCCCAAAGGCCCTAAAAGAGGGCGCGGGCCGATATGGTTCCCCAACCGGTGCAGGTATTGATTGCGCGCTGACGGTCTGGAGCCACTTCTAGCGTCATGCAGTTCGCAGCTCGCGAGCCCGGGCGGGAATCCAGCTGTAAGTATTTGATTTATATTATGAACTATCACTTGCCGCATTTAACAGGCCCAAACTGTCAAGCAGAATGCTATGCCGATAATCCGTGCAACGAGCCTGCATAGCATTTCATCGGTGTGTTCGCCGGTTGCGACTTGTGCGGGCGCAGCTTAAGCCGAAGATCATCAGATTAGCTCCGAGAAACCTCGCCATTCCTGGCGGGGAGTGAAAGGAGCGCCGCCGCCAAGCGGCATTCCCACGTTAGAATGTGCGGCATGATTCTCGTCTACCGCTACCGGGTGAAGTCGCTCAACGGCCTGCTCAACAAGCTGAGCCGAGCGGTGAACTACGTCTGGAACTTCTGCAATGACACGCAGAAGCACGCGCTCAAATGGGGTAAGAAGTGGCCGAGCGGGTTCGATCTGAACGTGCTGACCACCGGCAGCAGCAAGGCGCTCGGCATCCATTCCGGCACGGTCAACGCGACGTGCGAGCAGTACGCGAAATCGCGCAGCCAGCATCGCCGTCCTTACCTGCGATACCGCGGCAGGAAGTGCCTCGGATGGCTGCCCCTGAAAGGCCGCGATCTGAAACGAGAGGGCGAGGCGTTTCGCTTTGCCGGAAATACCTTTCGCGTGTTCAACAGCCGCCTGTTGCCCGAAGGCAAGATCAAGGACGGCACAAACTTTGCGCAGGATTCGCGCGGGAACTGGTTTCTCAACATCGTGATAGAGGTGGCTGATGTGCCGGCACGCCCAATTCAAGCTGGCGTCGGCATCGACCTTGGTTTGAAGGACTTCGCCACGCTCTCGACCGGCGAGAAGCTTTCCAATGACCGGTTTGGCCGGCATGCCGCCGAAAGACTGGCCAAGGCGCAGCGTGCGCGAAAGCACAAGCGGCATATCGCCAGGCTGCATGCCAAGGTGGCGAATGCCCGCGCCGATTTCCAGCACAAGCTCGCGCTCGATCTCGTCCGGCGCTTCGATTACATCGCAGTCGGCAACGTGTCGGCTTCGAAACTTGCCAAAACCAGGATGGCGAAGAGCGTCTACGACGCATCCTGGTCGTCCTTCCGCGACAAGCTCCGCTACAAAGCGATTGCGCACGGGGCCACGTTTGAGGAAGTGAACGAAAGTGGTTCGACCCAGTCCTGTTCGGCGTGCGGTTCGAAAGACAGCACGACGCGGCCGAAAGGTATCGCAGGACTGCGAATAAGAGAGTGGACCTGTAGTCGCTGTGGTGTCGTGCATGACCGTGATACCAATGCTGCGCTGAACATTCTCCGATGCGGACGTGCATCGCCAGGTGTGGGAATCCCCTGCCTCTAGGCAGCGGAGGACGTCAAAGCCACCGAACAAATGTGCACGGTCTTCGGCGCGTCGTGATGAGCACCGCATGTCATGCGCCAGCACGTGAAGGGGTTCGAAGCGCAGACTGTCGACGGTTGTGATCGTAGTATCCGCCGCACCACCGACTGCTTGATCTGCCGTCCGATTGCGCACCCATGAAGGCACCCAAGCGCACGGATGGATTTAGGTGAACGGATTTGGGGTGACCACCCAGAGTGCTGAGCAGGGCCGCGGAGGAATAATTCGAGAGGGAATTCCGAGCAGCGGGCCTCGATAATGGATCGTGACGGCTGCTGGTGCAAATCGTCAGTTGCTAGCCACGGTAGGGTGGTGACCTTGCGCGGTACGACGTTCGGCGCGATGGCAGAAGCCGGATCGCATGAACTGCTTCGCGATTGCGAGAGGCTGACTCCGCTACCGCTGCGCCAATTGTGGGCGAGCCTGCCGCGGCGCCAACGGTAGCGGGTCCGCAGTGCTACCCGGGTCCTCGATCCGAGCAACCCAATCAGCAAGCTCAACGCGCGGGTCGCGGCGCATCGCCAACGCTCGCGAGGGATGAAGTAATCAACTGGGATCTCCACCACCCACACTACTTGCGCGGCCGCGTGTGCGTTCATGAACCCGTTCCATTGTGCCACCACCGACTGCTTGATCTGCCGTCCGATTGCGCACCCGTAAAGGCACCCAAGCGCACGGATGGGTTTAGGTGAACGGATTTGGGGAGGCCACTCAGAGTGTTGAGCGGGGCCACCGAGGAAGAAGCCGAGAGGGATGTCCGAGCAGCGGGTCCCTCCATAATGGATCGCCACGGCTGCTGGTGCAAATCGTCAGTTGCTAGCCAGGGTAGGGCGGTGACCTTGTGCGGCACAACGTTCGGCGCGATGGCAGGAGCCGGTTCGCATGAACTGCTTCGCGATTGCGAGCGGCTGACTCCGCCACCGCTGCGCCGATCGTGGGCGAGCCTGCCGCGGCGCCAACGGTAGCGGAGCCGCGAGAGCGTGCAAATGTTGGGGAGGCCCCCAAAGCGAGGGCCGCTCGGGATGCCTGTGGGCTACTGTTGAGGATTATTAATTCCGCTAGCGGTGACCGTTATCCGCTAGCGATAACATGGCTGTAAATCTTTGATCTATATGGCGAAATGGCCGTTCAGTGGTGTTTTTGGCCGTTGTGCAAGAGCAACGCCACTTTCCGTCCATGTCCAACGATTCCACCAATGCGGCGCGGCGGACCATTAATTCGGCTAACGCGGGCTACGCCGAGCCGGTGTCGGCGAAATTCTATTGCTGGCCGGGCAGGGCGGATGGGGAGGGTGATAGTTCGGTAGGGCCATGCGTATGACCTCGCGAAAGATCGGAAAAATAGGGGCAGTCTGGCAATCCGCGTTCACGCTACGATCCCCGCGCCAGGGAGATCTCCATTGAAAGCACTCGCGAGCATCGGTAGGACAAAGGGCATCTTGCACCTTCATCCCTGCTTGACAAAGCATTCCCCATAGAAACGATCCTCAACAGCAGTTGGCCGCCGATTGAAATTAGGAAGCCGCTTGGTTGCGCGCGCTGGGGGCCTGCGAATCCTGCGCCCGCCACTCCTTGCGCTGCCGCCGCATGATGTCCAGCGCGCCGCGCGCGACTTTCCACCATGCGAACGGGCGGGGGTCGGCGAGCATGCTGAGCGCCCGCGCGTAGTCTAGTGTGAGCCCCGGCGTCCAGGCCATGGTGACTGCGCGCTTCCTGATCTGCGCGGCGACCCACAGTTCGGGCGTGACTAGGATCCGGAAGAAGCTCGCCCAGCCAGTTCGGCCGCCGCACAGACGGCCCGCGGCGCCCTCGATCGCGGCCTCGAGCGCGTTCGATACTGTGCTGGAGCAGTTGCGGTGCGTCAGGTTATAGGTCGTGTCAATACGGTAGCGTTCCCAGAACGCCCGAAGCTTGTTCGGATCGTAATTCCGGATGCGCACGCGCACCGTCGACGGGCACCATGCCTTGGACTCGGTCGCGTAGTCCGGCTGGAACTCGCCCGGCACATCGTTTTCGCGCGTGGCCCGCAGGATGCGGCCGAATTCGTCCGGCGAGCGGTCGATCTCCACGCCGGGATACAGGCTGATATAGATGCCCTCGGGCGATTCCAGCGCCGCGTGGCCAGTCGAGATGACACCGTTCACGTCGACTGCCGCGATGTAGCGGCCGATGATCGGGTGATGCTGCACCGGTGCTTTGGACGAACCGGCGGGTGTCCAGACATGGACCGTCAGGGCGCTCTCCTCGTCCCCAGGCGGGCCGTCCCAGCTGCCTTCGGCGAAGATCCGTCCGGCATCGGGCTCGGCCCAGTCAGGCTCAATTGCAGAGTGCTTCGATCGGTTCAGCGCGGGATTGCGCGCGAGGCGACGCACGCGCGTGGCCAGCGTGACAAGATTCAGACCGCCGAAGAAGAGGAACAGTCCGAGGCCGTACGGCAGCGTGCCGACGTAGTGGGTTGGAAATGGCTGGTAGAAGAAGATCGCGAGCAGGATCTCGACGATCCCCCACGAGAACGCCGCCTTCCAGCGCCGGTAACGGACGACCCAAGCCGAGATGCACTGCAGTAGCCCGTCGACCAGAAATAGCGTGCCGAAGATCATTGACAGTAAGAAATTGCCGTGGTGATGTCCAGCGAGGATCAGCATCGCCGCGCCGACGACGGCGAAGCCCTTGACGTAGCGCAGCACCCGCTGGCCGCCCACACCGGTCCACGCAACGGCGAGCGTGGCCAGCCCCTCCGCGAGGAACAGCCAGGCGAAGACATTGATCGGGAAATATGTGGCGTCGTCAAGCGCATCGATGAACACCACGACGCCCGCGATCAGCCAGAGGATGCCGACTACCAGGATGGCACAGGCGCGTTTCCGAAGATAATCGACTCCCAGGAGCAGTAATATCAGCCGGACCATTATTTCTCTCTCATGTCTTTCGTTCTCACATGACGGCGGACAGGCATCCTGCGCGTCGACGACCACGAAAATACCACCAAATGACTTGTCGGCAGCGCTGGTATTGCAGCGGAAACCGGATTTAAATGCGCTTGCAGAACTGCATCGCCACTCGGACAAAGGCGCCAGTCGGGCAGCGGCGGTATATCGGACGCTACACCGTTGCCGCATGCGCCTGTGGAAAATGCGAGCACCCAGCACTCAATGCCTCGAACTGCCGCGACAGCTTGAGCAATCCGAGTTCATAGCCGCAATGATCCGCGTAGCCACTGAGCACTACCTTTCAAGCTATAGCGGACATCGGGGCATTCCGGTCTCGAGGATGATGGTGGCCGCCAGCGTTTTCACCGATCCCGGGCACGGTCTTCAGAGAACGAAATTCGGGTTCGTAGCCGGACGCATTCGGATAGCCGCTTCTCGATGATCGCAATCTGTTGTTGTACGCGATTGTTGATCGCAAAATGAGCCTTGATCGCGAGGGCGACGTCCGCGGCGGGCCGGTCGTGTTCACTTGCTCGGCGGTCACGCGCTTGAGCAGGCGGCTGCTGATCGACTCGCCCATGTGGCGCGCGAAGAGGTTCTCGATCGCCCGAATCTCGGCGGCTCGGCACCGGACTAGCTCGATCCGCTTGCGTGCCAGGTCGCGTGCAGCCAGTTGCTCGCGTGGGCAGATGTAACCTTCAAGTGGTAGGCTCAGGCGTAGCGGCTGTGCGAGATAGGCGGCATCGGCCGTTCGTACCGCTTGATCGCAGCGATGTGCGCCAGATGAACCTGGTACCCGGCGTCCATTGGCCCATTCACCGGCCAGTACCAGTTGTCGATTCCACCACGACCCCGACCAGCTCATCCTGGTGAGCCGCAAGGGCCGGCAGGATCTGCGCCGGCGCCATATGAACAGCATGTTCGCGATGACGCCGTGCTCGCGCGCAAGCTTCGATGCCGAGATGCCAGGCTCACACGCAGCGGCCGCCATCCGCCGCATGAATTCCTCACTATGATTCGGCCGGGGCCTTTGCGACTGCCAACGAGTGGCACTTCCAGCGGCCTCCAGCTTAAGCTACGACGCCAGTCCGTGACGGGGCGACTATGTGTCGCCGATGGCGGCCAACATGCAGTGTGTACCGCAAAGCCGAAGGCTGGCTGCTTGTGAAGATGCTCTAGAACGAGCGCGAGACCGATTTCAAGGCGGACTGCGATGGCGCACCGCGCCAGCGGCACGCGGCATTACTATGACTACGTGCTGCTGAGGGCGTGCTTTCTGCATGTCGCCAAGTTGTGAGTGAAAAGCTGAAAAGACCACACAACGTAACACTCTGTGGAGCGCTCATTGCGATCCCGCAGTGGGCGTTCGATGTCCCCTTCCGACTCGTAGTGCGCGAATTCCCTGCGCGGACGCATGAGGCCTGCGGCGCGAGACCTGATCCCAGCTCAACTGGGCTCCGGGCACGCGCGGGTGAGCATATGGCTCGCGCCATATGACGTTGCCCTACGGATATCGATGACTATTTTCGCGGCACTAGCGGTCCGGAGAGCAGGATCGCGCAATACCCCTTCCTCCGAGGCAACCTCCACATTTGATCGAGGTGGCTCGGGAACCCACCTAGAGATGCTCTGCGCAAAACAAAAAAGCGCCAGACCGACCGGGGAGGGTAGGTCTGGCGGTAGCGAATGTCAGCGGGGTCATTTGCTAACAAGATCGATTATATGGATGAGTGCTCCCGTCGCAGTGATGGAGGTCACAAATCAGTGAAAGCATGCCATGCCCCATGCCCCATGCCCCATGCCCGATGCCCGATGCCCGATGCCCGATGCCCGATGCCCGATGCCCGATGCCGAGCCGAGCCGAGCCGAGCCGAGCCGAGCCGAGCCGAGCCGAGCCGAGCCGAGCCGAGCCGAGCCGAGAACGCAGCCGCTTGTCGACCTCGTCTTTGCAAGGCTTTGTGAGCGATGTCTACCCAGACTCAGACTGAGGCGTTAATGCTGTTGACCGACGGTCTTGGATACCAGCGTCCACGGAACAGGCCGCCCGTTTGCTCACCTTGAAGAAGGGAATGGAATAGATGGAATTTGTGAAAATCGAGCACGGCCAGCCGGTAGGCCGTTTGTATGATCGCCTGACGCTTGGACAACTGCTGCCAGCCGGCATCTCTTTTCCGTGGCTGATGCCGGCCGATTTGCTGGCTGAGTACGGCTTCGCGCCTGCTCAGGCTACGCCGCATCCGCTGCTCGGCGTGCTGGAGGCGGTAACGCCGGACGGTTACGCGCTCGTCGACGGCGTTTATCGGCAGACCTGGGATGACAACATGGACGACGCGCTGGGGGCGGCGAAATTGATCGCCCTCGCTGCCATCGAAGCCATGGCCCAATATAAGCGCGCCGCTGCGGTGATGGACTACAGCGCGGCGGAGATGGAGGCCTGGGGCGCGAAGCGCGCCGAGGCTCTGGCTTATCAGGTCTCTAGTAATGCGGACGATGCGCCACTCCTGCATCGCGAGGCGCAGACCCGAAGCATGATGTTAAACGAACTCGTCGACAAGGTGCTGTGGAAAGCCGCAGAGCTTGAAGTGCTTGAGACCGGTATTGCGGTCACGTCCGGCAAAAAGCGAGATGCGGTAATGGCCTGCACCACGGTGCAGGAGGTCAGGTCCCTGTGTGACGAGGGTTGGCCAGCGTAGCCCCCTGTGCGTCACGGGTTGGTGCGAAATCGAGCTTGGCGCCGGGTTTCGCAACCAGGTTGCGGCACATCGACCGATATTTCCTATCTGTGCCGCACCGCCAACGTCTCGGCAAACAGTGCCGCCATCGAAGCTAGTGCAGCATAGCGGAAGCTCTGGCTCAAGGCTTCCATTGCCTCGATCGGAATCTCCTCCACGGCTTCCAGCGCGGCGATAAGCCTGACGACCACAGCTGCGGCTGCCACGTCGGGTTCCCCTGGCCCTGCGCAAGCCTGATCCAGTGTTTTGATCAATTCCACCAAGGAGTGCTGCTCGTGTGTGAGTTCCATATTGGTATGTTGTCGTCCAATTGATTCTGTGCCGGCCGGTTTGCGGGGGTACGCGGAAAGGTGGCTGTGCTTAGGGTGAAATAATGAATGGCGCCGATCTAAGGTGTGCGTGCAATGCATCGTCGTCGTGGCTGCCGCGGCAGACATGCCCGGCTGCGTGCAGGACATATCAGAGATCAAGGACAGCCTGCCTGACGATGCCATGCACCTGAGTGCTGCCGGCGAAAGGCCGGTAGCGCTCGGGCCAGCGCGGGTTGAGCGCGAGCAGGACCGGACGCCCGTTGATCAATAGCAGTTGCCGGAAGCTCGAAGCGTGCCCCTCGCTGGCGGCGAGGACATAGCAGCCTGGTTTCGCGACCCCGATGGTGTCGACCAGAATCCGGCAGCCGGCCGGGAACGATGGCGAGATGCCATTGCCGGCATCCATCGAGGTGCCCTCGACGCGGGCAACAAAGGTGCGTTGCGGCTTGCCATGCATGGAAAGCGGCCAGGTAGCCTGCGCGATGAGATGGTAATTGTCGCCCTGCGCAGGAGGCCTGCGGAACACTGACGCTGCCTGCGAGCGTCTGTCCTGGCTACCTGTCCGGACAGGATGCGGGCCAACGCCCGTAGCGAGCCAGTCGCTGTCGCAGTGCAGCGCTGCCGCGATGCACGCCGTGTATTTGCTGGCTCGCGCGTTGCTGCGGGGGTTGAGCAGGTATTGGATGTTCTGAGGCTTGCAGTTGTTGCCGACGCGGCGGGCCAATTCACTCTGATGGTAACCCGGAATCAGTCCCTGGCATTTCATGGCCCACGCAAGGCGCTCGGCGTAACTGCGCCACAAAGTCGTATCTTGTGATGCTCCGGCGATCTCGTGATGGGGAATCGTCTGCAATATGCGAACCATATGCATGTGCTGGTGGAACGCAGCGCCGACATCATCGATTGACTGCTCATTCCGAGGGGGCGCGAAATCGAGTGGCATGGCTTCTGTGCGGTAAGGCTGAGCGGAACGACGAGAGGCGGGGAGTTCGGACTCCATTCAATCTGTCCCGTCGTGCTCTCCCGCACCGTAGCGCGTGATATCGAGGGAAATACTCAGGCCTGGGAAGGAATCCTCGGCGGCGGAGATGGCATCCTGCTTGGTGGCGAACTTCTCCACCAGCGCAATGGCATAACTTGCGGTCAGCATCTTTACCATCCAACCGTCGGGGTGGCGGAGCACCAGTACCACGGGGAATTGCTGCGGCGTCGAGTTTGTTGCGGTGAGGGGCACGGCTGCACGCGGTTGGGTTGAAGTGTACGGAGTCAATGAGTTGAACCTGAAACGAGACGACCGGTGTGCAGGAGCGATGCGGTACCGGGCGGGTGGATTCTTATAGCCATTGTGGCGGCTCATATGCGACGGACGCACTCTAGCCCGGTGCTGGAGCGATGGTGGTGATTGTGGTCACAATCGGGTACCCTCCTCGCGTGGGAGCTAACGCGGGCTCGTTGTTTCTTCCGCGCCGCCTTGAGGCTGGTCGTCCGCCTTGAGTTTGACTGTGGCGCTCCCCAGCGCGCGAGCAGTAGGTTCGGCGGCTATGCCATGCGTATCCAGCATCGCGGGCATCACGCAGGCATCGCGAGTGAATCTGTCACTGTAGTCCGTATCGGTCCGCACGATATAGGAGGGGCGGAGCTTCTGGGCATCGTAGAGCTTGGCGAGATAGATCGCGAGCACGCCGACCGCTAGCAAGATCACGCTACTGAATGCAGCCTGCGCGATGATCACAGTGGTGAAGCCGTCGAGCGCTCTTCCAAGCAGGAAGCGCGCTGTTGTCTGCAGGATCAGCAACAGGCTCAGCGCCACGCCGAGAAAGCCGACTACGGCAACCGCCTGCAACGGGAACGACGAGAAGGCAATCAGGTTGCTGACCGAGTAGCGGAACAGGCCAAGCACTGACCAGGAGGAGGTGCCTGCGGCGCGCGGCGCGACATCGAACGGCATGTCGATTTGACGAAAGCCGACCCAGGCAACCAGGCCGCGAAAGAACCGGTCGCGCTCTGGGCAGCGCAGCAACGCGTCCGCCACCTGCCGATCCAGTAGCTTGTAGTCGCTTGCGCCGCGGAAGCTCAGGCTGGTGGCGTACTCGAATAGTCGGTAGAAGGCGCGCGAAGCGACGGCGTAAGCCGGGTGTTCGTCGCCGCGATAGCGCTTGCGGGCATTCACCACGTCGGCGCCCTCGCGCCATGCGGCGATCATGTCGGGAATCAGCGAAGGCGGGTGCTGCAGGTCGGCATCGATAAACAGCACGCCCTGGCCGCGCGCATGAGCCAGCCCGGCTTCAAGGCCCGCTTCCTTGCCGAAGTTGCGGGAGAACTGGATACAGCGGACAAAGGAGTGCTGGCGCGCCAGCCTGTTCGCAACCACGGCTGTCTGGTCCGTGGAGCCGTCGTCCACAATCACAATCTCGAAGGCCGGGACGGCAGTAGCCACTTGCTGGACGATGCGTTCGACCGCAAGCTCCAGGTTGTCGGCCTCGTTGTAGGCGGGAATGATGATGGAGAGATCGATTGGCGCGAGGGGCTTCATGTTGCTCATCCGCTATGAAAGCTGCAGAGATGGAGTTGGTGGCGTACCACGCATCGATCACGCCAGTGGCGCTTGTCGATGTAGGCAGCATCGTACGGAGTCCCGAGTACCACCAGCGTCCCGCTGCCCGGACCGAGGCGCTGCAGCGCCCGCGCTTGTCTGTCGCAGTCGACGTCTTGCCGGGCCCCGCTAAGGCTGTTGATCCTCGTGCCATAGCGTGCTGCGAGCAACTGGATGGCAAACGCCCCGCTGAGGCTGGAAGGGTCGTCGGTACAGCCGATTGGCGGGTGGATGGAGACGGCCGCGTGGGTGGCCACTAGCGTGGCGACGCCAGAATCCGACGAGATCGGGTCGGCGGGCTTCTCGGTCTGCGCGACATGACGGAGCTGGCTGGTGTCTAGCCATTGCAACAATGCAATGGCTAGCATGAGCGCAGCGGCAGCGCCGTTGCGGTACTGGCGTGAAATGCCGTAGAGGACAAAAGCACCAACGGCATAGCCCACGGGCCAGAAGAGGCGGCCGGAGGCGCGGAAGGTCCCCGTCAGCCCGTCGAGGATCGCAGGCCAGCGATAGCTCAGCAACTGATGCGTACCCACATAGACCTTGCCGGATAGCGCGTACAGCGTCAGCCCGCCCAGTAGCAATAGCAGCGGCCACTGCCTCCGCGCGGCCACGCGTAGCAATCTGCCTCGGTCGCGGAAAGTTCCTGCGAACACTAGCAGCAAGCCTGCGAGCAGGCCCAAGCCGAGATAGTTGAAGCCTTCCATCTGTCCCTCGGTGCCGCGGGCGAAATGCCCACCGTCTGGCAACAAGCCGCCTTTTCCCATGGCGCCAAAGGGCGCGAGCACATTCATCGAGTACGTATCAAAACCGCTGCTGACACGTACCAGGCCGTCGCCCAAATAGCCACCGATGCCCATCGCCGCGCCAGCCGCAGCCAGCACAATAGCGAGTGCAAACAGCGCGTTGCCGAGCGCGCCGGGCAGCCGAGAGCTTGCCGCCCGGGCGGTGCTCAGCAGGAAGAATGGGAGGGTCATGGCGAGGAAATACGGGTGGACCCACAGCGCGGCCACCAGCAGCGCGGACCATTTCCAGTCCAGTGGTGCCCGCACAAAGGCCTCGGCTGGCCGTAGCGAAAGCGCCAAGGCGAGGACCAGGAGGAACTGTCCGCAGAGCGCGAGGTGCCACATCCAGTAGCGGAACAGCCAAGCGGGCATGACCAGTGCGATGACCACACCCGAGATGATTTGTGCTGGCCGGCACAGATCGATCTGCTCCATCAGCAGCACCATGGCGAAGGCTTGGCCGAGCAAGCAGATCCATAGCCACGGTGTCGTCAGGTCGGTTGCATTGCCGGTGAGCTTGAACCAGATCTTGCCGAGCAGAGCCACCAGCGGGATGCTGTCAGTGAAGATCACGCTGCGCAAGCCGTCGATACCCGGTACCGCCATGGCGAAGAGCGGAAGGCGCCAGCTATCGCGATAGTAGTAGTAGGCGCCCGCCTGCGCCTGCGCCTGGTCTCCCTGAGGAAAGTGCAATGCCGGATCGGTGCCGGACAGCGTGCCGAGCGAAAAAATTGCCGGCGCGAGAACGACGGTGAGTATCAGTGCGAGTGCGAACCGCTGCCAACGAGGAGGATCCCGCATCGGAAGCACCGTGACGATGCCTGACCTCATTTCGGCGCGGTCCCAACGCGCCATGGTCGGAATATCTGACGTAAGACGAAGAAGTTGATGGTGATCATGACGACCTCTGAAATGACCTTGGCGGGCACCATGCGGTATCCGGTCAACGCGGCTGCCGAGCCGAGCACCAGCGGCGAGATCGCGATGCCTGCGATAGTAAGCAGGGCATAGAACCAGCCCTGCCCAACCAGGCGGCGAGGGCCGGCACGGCTGTCGGCAAACGAGAAATACCTGTGGACCACGAAGCCCGCCGTCGCGCCGGTGGCACGGCTGATCCACTGTCCAACCGGAATGCTAAATGAACCTAGCCTGGTCAAGGCGAGGAACACGGCCAGGTCCAGCAGGAAGAGCGCACCGCCCGCAAGCAGATAGCGGCGGAACATGACGATGCCGGCGGGCGCTGGCGGGAACCGAGAGGCCATCACGCGGGCGATCTCGCCGGAAGACAGGGATAACGGCAGCGCGAGTTCCGGCAATGCATGGAGCGGATCGGTGGATCAGCGCGATGCGACGCGGAGGTGCGCGTGCAGCACGAGCACTGGCGGCGTGGCGCCGCGCAGGAATTGTTGAATGGCCTCGCGCTTGAGCCGCCGCAGGCAGGGATCTGTGCTGTCGTCGCCGACCGTCTCGTTTGCAGCGCGCTCCGTGCGCCGGGCGTAGGCAACGGCTTCGGCCGAGGCCGCACACGGTACGCGGACGCCATCGACCACGATATCAAACTGAATGGCGCTGCGCATGCCGGTTCCCTCTCCGTCTCGTCAATTAATCAGGGGGCAAGGATAGTCAGGGAAGTGGTGTACCTCTGTGATGGGGGTCACATTTCCTGCCGCCAGTCCGGGCGACACTATTGCGAAGGGTCGGGTACCAGCTCACGGTAGACAGCCAGCGTTTCCAGCGCGCTGCGCCTCCAGCTGAACTGCGTAGCGCGCTTCAGGCCCTGTTCGGCAATCTGTGCGCGCCAAGTGCAGTCCCCCGCGATTCGCGCCATGGCAGCGGAGAACTGATCGATGTCGCCGGGCTCCAGCAGGATACCGCCATCGGCCACCACCTCGGGGATAGCCGAGCGGTTGGAGCAGATCGCAGGCACGCCGCACGCCATGGATTCGAGCGGGGGCAGGCCGAAGCCTTCGTAGATCGAGGGGTAGACCGTTGCCAGTGCACCGGCCACCAGAAAAGGAAGATCCTGATCGACCACGTAACCAAGCAGCCGTACCTCTCCGCACGCGACGCCGGGGGCAATTTCCCGCTCCAGCTCGCCGGTCAGCCAGCCCTTGCCGCCCACCAGCACCAGCGGACATTGTTGCCGAAGCGCGGCAGGCAGACGGGCATGCGCTTGCAACGCCGTGCCCAGGTGTTTCCTGGGTTCGAGCGTGCCCAGCGCCATGAAGTAGCAGCGGGGATGTAGTCCATAGCGGGGAAGGATTGCTCGCAGGGTGTCGTCGGGATAGGGGCGGAAGCGATTCGCTACGCCGTTGTGGACCACGCGAATCTTGTCCGGGTTCACGTCGCATAGCGCCAGCAATTCGGTGCGCACGAAGTCGGATACCACAATGATGCGGTCCGCACGCCGCAGCGCCTCCGGGAAGTGCCGGTGCATCAGGGAAACGCGGGAAGCGGGGTGCGTGCCGGGATAGCGAAGCCAGGAGACGTCATGGACCGTAATGACGGTGGGCCGCAGGCCGTAGGCATAAGGCAGGAAGTTCGGCTCGTGGTACAGCGCCGCATCATTGGGAAAGTCGCGACGGAATCGCCACGACTGCAGGGAGCGGCTTGCGGTCCGGGCCAGCGACGTTTTTGCTAGCAACTTGCGCGCGGAGCGCATCCAGATGCCTTGCGTGCCGGCCCGCGCGTGCGCAGCGCCGTGCGGGCTGGCGCCGGCTTTCCAGTGCGTATTGAGAAAGAAGTGTGGCGTGACACGCAGCGCCAGCAATTCACGCGACAGCTGCCAAGTGTACTGGCCGATTCCGGTCAGCGGTGTCATCAGCGAGCTGCCGCCGAAAGCGACGTTGAGCGATGACAGAGCGTGATATTCGGTCAATGGCATAGATGCATTAATCGATGGGAAAAAAGTGACATAGCTGCGCGCGGAACGCGTCCCAGAGTACCGGGAGGTTGCCGGCGCGTTTGATGGAAATTAACCTCGCTGCAATCTTATGAATATTCTCCATGTCTTCAAGGTGTACTACCCGGACTCATACGGCGGAATCGAACAGGTGATCCGCCAATTGGCACAGAGCCGGCTCGACGGCGTGAAGCATGGAGTGTTTACGCTGAGTAAGCAAGGGCTTGATGATCGGCGCTGCATCGAAGTCGACGGCGTACCGGTCACGAGGGCGCGCGCGCATTTCTCGCTGGCTTCCACCTCAGTCTCATTCAGCGCGCTGGCTGCCTTCCGCAACGCAGCCGCACAGGCGGACCTGGTCCACTATCACTTCCCGTGGCCGTTCGCCGACGTGTTGCACTTTGCTGCTGGCGTGCGCACGCCATCCATCCTTACCTATCATTCCGATATCGTGCGGCAGCGGCTGTTGATGCCCTTATATGCGCCGCTCATGCATCGGTTCCTGGCGCGCATGCGGGTGATTGTCGCCACCTCGCCAAACTACCTGGAGACCAGCGACGTTCTAAAGCGCCACCGAGATCGTGTGCAAACCATCCCTATCGGACTGGATCCCGCACAGTGCACGTCGGACGAAGAGCGCGTCGCCTGCTGGCGGGAGCGACTGGGCAGCGGCTTCTTTCTATTCATCGGCGCCATCCGCTACTACAAAGGCTTACATATCCTGATGGAGGCCGCGCGCAACGCGGCGTTCCGCGTGGTCATCCTGGGCGCGGGCCCGCAAGAGCGGGCGCTCAAGAAGCAGGCGGGCGAGCTTGGCCTTTGCAATGTCACCTTTCTCGGCGCGTTGCCCGATGCTGACAAATATGCCCTGCTGGAGCTGTGTCGCGGCGTCGTGTTTCCCTCCCACCTTCGCTCCGAGGCATTCGGCGTGACGCTGCTGGAGGGCGCCATGTTTGGTCGGCCGCTGGTGTCTTCTGAGATCGGTACGGGCAGCAGCTACGTGAATATCGACGGCCTCACCGGCTATGTAGTGCCACCCAGCGACCCGGATGCGCTTCGGGCCGTGCTGCATCGCCTGCACGCCGACCCCGCCCTTGCCGCCGCGCTGGGACGGAATGCGCACGCGCGCTTTGTCGAGCGGTTCCAGGCTAGCACTATGCGAGGCCGCTACCAGCAGCTCTATGAGTCGGTGCTTGAGGGAGGGACCGCGCTGGATGCCGCTCACCATCTGGCGTTACCGCGTGTCTGAAATCCACGGACGTGAAGTCGGCTTGCACGGTACCTTAGCACGCACCCTGGCTGGCTCGGCATTGCACCAATACACCGCCCGTAAACTTTGACGAGCCTCACACTTGTTTGTGATGGGTATCACATTTCTGCGCCGTCATCTCGGACAAAATCCGCACCAGCGGCGTGCATGGTGATTGCCATGGCATGCCTGAGCAGCGGTCATCCGCTTTGTCCTCTTTATCCACCGGTATCGGCATTCCATGAAGAAAAAGGCGTTACCAAGCAACGAGGTCGTCCATGCGTTGCTTGTCTATAAGGATGCGTTCCGGAATATTGGTGTGTTCAGCGCGGTGATCAACCTGTTGATGCTGGTGCCGTCGCTCTACATGCTGCAAATCTACGACCGCGTGCTGCAAAGCCGCAGCGAGACAACGCTGTGGATGCTCAGCGGCATCACGCTTGGCCTCTATGCTTTCATTTGCATGCTTGAGTACGTGCGCAGTCAGATTGCGATCCGTATCGGCACCCAGCTCGACATGAAGCTGAATCGGCGCGTCTATACCGCCGCCTTCGAGACCAACCTGCGGCGCGGCGACTACGTGGCCGGGCAGGCGCTGAGTGATCTCACCACGCTGCGCCAGTTTCTCGGGGGCTCGACTCTATTTGCCTTCTTCGACGCGCCCTGGTTTCCGATCTACCTGGCCGTGATCTTCTTGTTTGACTTTCACCTGGGACTGTTTGCGCTTAGCGGATCGCTGGTGCTGATCGTGCTGGCGGTCATCAACGAGCGTATCTCGCGCGCACCGCTGGGCGAAGCCAATGTACTGTCCCTGCGCTCGGCGAATACCGCGACCGCGAGCCTGCGCAATGCGGAAGTGATCGAAGCCATGGGGATGCTCAAACCGCTGCAGGCACGCTGGTTCCGCATCCATGAAGCTTTCCTGAATAAGCAGAGCGAAGCCAGCGAAAAGGCCTCCGTAGTGGGTGCGTGGACCAAGTTCGCGCGTATCTCGCTGCAGTCCATGGTGCTTGGCGTGGGCGCGTTGCTTGTGCTGGATAACCTGATCACGCCGGGCATGATGATCGCGGCGTCGATCCTGATGGGAAAGACGCTTAGCCCGGTAGAGGGTGTCATCGGAGGCTGGAAGCAATGGAGCGCAGTGAAGGTGGCGTACAGCCGCCTGGTCACGCTGCTCGAAGCCAATCCACCGCGTGAATCCTCGCTTTCGCTGCCGAAGCCGGTGGGCCAACTGAGCGTGACACGCCTGGTGGCGGGAGCGCCGGGCGCCAATGTAGCGGTGCTCAAGAATCTGTCTTTTGCGATGCCCGCAGGCGAGGTGCTTGGCATCGTCGGGCCGAGTGCGTCGGGCAAATCGACGTTGGCGCGCGTGCTGGTAGGCGTGTGGCCGGCGCTGGCGGGCGATGTGCGCCTGGATGGTGCCAACGTATACCAGTGGAACAAGGACGAGCTGGGCGCCTCGGTCGGCTACCTGCCGCAGGACATCGAACTGTTCGCGGGAACCGTGGCGGAAAACATCGCCCGCTTTGGCGAGGTGGATTCGGTCGCAGTGGTGGAGTCGGCCAGGCTGGCCGGAGTACATGAACTGATCCTACAGTTGCCCAAGGGCTATGGCACGGAACTGGGCGAAGGCGGCGCTGGCTTGTCGGGCGGGCAGAAGCAGCGCATCGGGCTGGCGCGCGCGCTCTATGGATCGCCCTCGCTAATTGTGCTCGATGAGCCCAATTCCAATCTGGACGAAGCTGGCGAAGCCGCGCTGGCGCGCGCCATTGCACTGTGCCGCGAGCGCGGCGCCACAGTAGTCATGGTGACCCATCGCGGCAGCATCCTGGCCACCACAACACGCCTGCTGGTGCTGCGCGACGGCACCGCCCAGGCCTTCGGGCCGACCCAGGAGGTGCTGCGCGCCATGCAGCAGACGCAGCAGCAACAGGCGCGCGGAAAGCCGGCGCTCAAGCCGGTGCAGGCAGAGGCCGGCGGCACAGCGAATGAAGCGGACGGCGCGGACCCTAGCGCTCCCGCAGCGCCCACCGCAGCGATGGCCACGTCTGGCGACGTCGCCGACGGCACTAACGGAAAGACGCCATGAGCAGTACAGAGATGCACTCCCAACCAATTCCGCCGGCACTGCCCGGCACGCCCGACAGAGTGCAGCCAGCGCCGGCCGCGCCCCTGGATGTCAAACGCTACGGCCGCCTTGGCTGGCTGATGATCGGCATCGGCCTCGCGGGCTTCCTGCTGTGGGCCATGCTGGCGCCGTTGGACAAGGGCGTGCCGGTTTCCGGCACCGTGATTGTCTCGGGCAACCGCAAGGCGGTGCAACATCCCGCTGGCGGCATTATTGACAAGATCCTGGTCAAGGAGGGTGACCGGGTGGAGGCCGGTCAGGTGCTGATCGGCATGAACGGTACACAAGCCAGGTCGCAGGCCGAGGTAGTCCGGGCCCAGTTGCTCTCGGCGCGCGCGGTCGAGGCGCGCCTGATCGCCGAGCGCGACAACCTCCCGGCGATCGACTTCGGTGAAGTCCTCGATGCCGCAATGCAAGCTCCCCACGTAGTGGATACCGTGGCGGTGCAGCGGCAATTGTTCGCGACGCGCAACCTTGCTTTGCAAAAGGAACTGGACGCTATCAACGAGAGCATCATTGGCTTGCAATCACAGCTGGCCGGGCTGCGCGACGCGCGCGTGAACAAGCAAGAGCAGCTGGCTGCGCTGCGCGAACAACTGCAGAACATGCGCGAACTGGCGCGCGAAGGCTATGTGCCGCGAAATCGCCTGCTCGATACGGAGCGGCTGTTCGCGCAGATCAACGGGGAGATTTCCTCGGATCTTGGCACCATTGGCCGTACGCAGAGCCAGATTGCGGAGCTCAAGCTGCGCGCCAGCCTGCGCCGCGAGGATAACCAGAAGGAAGTGCGCACGCTGCTGGGCGACACCCAGCGCGACGTGCAGACCCTGCAGAGCCGCCTGGAGGCGCTCGATTTCGACCTCGCCAATACGCAGTTGCGGGCACCGGTGAGTGGCACGGTGGTGGGGCTTTCGGTATTTACCGAAGGCGGTGTAGTAGGTCCAGGCGCAAAGCTGATGGACATCGTGCCGGACGGCGAGCCGCTTGAGATGGAGGCTCAGGTACCGGTCCATCTGATCGACAAGGTCAAGTCCGGCCTCCCGGTCGAACTGATGTTCACTGCCTTCAACCAAAGCAAGACTCCACGTATTCCGGCGACGGTATCGGTGGTATCGGCCGACCGCCTGACCGATGAGAAGAACGGTACACCGTACTTTCGCATAAAGGCGCAGGTGACCAAGGAGGGGATGCGCATGCTGGCCGGCCACCAGGTGCGGGCGGGCATGCCGGTCGAAGTCTTCGTCAAGACGGGCGAGCGAACCATGATGAGCTACCTGCTCAAGCCGGTGGTCGATCGTGCCCACACTGCGCTGACGGAGGAGTGATGCCACTCGAATGCGAGAAGCGGGGCGCTTGCCGCCTTGTGGTTGCGGCCGTGGTGGGGTTCGCACTGGCCTCAGGGGTGCAGGCAGCGCCGTTGAGCTTGATGGGTGCCTACGAGATGGCGTTGACCCAGGATCCGAGGTACCGCGTGGCGGTGGAAGAGGCTGCGGCAGGCGAGCAATACCGGGTGCTGGGCCGTTCATATCTGCTGCCTCAAGTCCAGCTGACCTACAACACGGCGCGCAACAACTCGGAGATCACGCGGACCAGCCGCTTTGGCGACAGCACTAATACCGAGCTATACCGCAGCTATTCCGCCGTGGTCCAGTTGCGCCAGCCGCTCTTCAACTGGGACTACTGGGCACGCTTCCGGCAGGGCGAGGCGCAGTCCCAGGCTAGTCTCGCCACCTTCGATAGCCGCACGCAGGAACTGGCGTTGCGGGTCGCGTCGGCATTCACCGAGGTATTGCAGGCGTATGACCAGGTTGGCCTGGTCGAGGCGGAGAAGGTCGCACTGGCCGAGCAGTTGCGGTTGAACCAGCGCTTCTTTGACAAGGGCGAGGGCACGCGCACTGACATCATTGAGACTCAGGCACGCTATGAACTGGTGTCCGCTCAGGTCCTGGAGGCGAAGGATGAGCTGACGATCGTGCGCAAGCGGCTGGAAGGCATTATCGGCACCTCGCTGGATGCCTACGATGCGCCCATGTCGCAGCTATCTGACAGCTATCGCGCAGCCGCCCCGCAACCGGCGGATCTTAATTATTGGATTGACGTGGCGACATCCAACAACCGCGAACTGCAGGCCAAGCAATACGCAGTCGAGGTGGCGCGGCAAGAGATTGAGCGCTCGCGCTCCGGCCACCTGCCCAAAGTGGACGTCGTGGCGAGCTATGGTTCGAACAAATCGGAAACAGTCAACACCCTCGACGCCAAGTACGAGACCGCCTACATCGGGCTGCAACTGGTCCTGCCCATCTACTCGGGCGGGCAGGTCAGCGCGCAAGTGACGCAGTCCGAGGCCAACTACCGCAAGACCGTGGCCGAGTACGACGGACGCCGTACCGAGATCCTCGATGAGTTGCGCAAGCAGTTTGACCTAGGCACCAGCAGCGTGGCCAAGGTGGCGGCCTACGAGCGGGCTGTGCAGTCGGCCACCGAGCTGATCCGTTCGACGCGCAAGAGCATCGCCGGCGGCATGCGGGTCAACCTCGATCTGCTCAACGCCCAGCATCAGCTCTACGTGGCCCAGCGCGATCTGGCACAGGCACGCTACACCGCCATCGTGACGCGGCTGCGCCTGCTGTTCGTGTCCGGCGTGCTTACCGAGCAAGATGTGCGCGAGACCAGTGCATGGTTTTCGAGCGCTCCGACGGCGGCGACGACCCGATAGACAATCAACCCAAGGGGAATCCGAGATGGATCACAGTGACCTGCCGACCATCATACCGGTGGTGATTTGCGGGGGGGCCGGCACGCGCCTGTGGCCAGTGTCGCGCGAAGCCTTTCCGAAGCCGCTGATGGCGCTTGCCGATGGCGAGAGCCTGTTGCAGAAGACCTTCAACCGTATTGCCAGGGTGCCGGGCGTGCGGGAGGTGCTGACGGTGACCAATCGCGAGATCTACTTCCTCGCGCGCGATACCTTCCACCGTGCCGATGCCGCGGGCATTCCTTGCGCCTTCCTGCTAGAGCCGGTCGGCCGCAATACCGCCGCCGCGATCGCAGCGGCGGCCAGCTGGGTGGAACAGAAGTATGGAAGCGAAGCACTGATGCTGATACTGCCTGCTGATCACTTGATCGATCCAGTCGAGAGTTTTGTCTCCGCGGTGATGTCGGCATGCAAGGCGGCGACGCAAGGCAAGCTGGTGACTTTTGGCATTCTCCCAACCGCGCCAGAAACTGGCTATGGCTACATCCATGTGGCGCAGGCTTGCGGCGGCGCGCCGGACGCGGCAGCCCCGGTTCAGGCAGTGCGGCGTTTCGTCGAAAAGCCGCCGTTGGAACTCGCGCGCCAATACGTTGACTGTGGCGAATACCTGTGGAACTCCGGCATGTTCTGTTTTAGCGCCGGCACTATGCTTGCAGAGCTGGCGGCGTATGTGCCCGACATCCTGGCCGCAGCTGCCAGCAGCGTGCGCAATGGCAGCCTGCTCGCGTCGGGCGGCGAGCGTTCGCTTGAACTCCATGCGGAAGATTTCGCCACGGTCCGGGAGCAATCCGTCGATTTCGCTGTGATGGAGCGCTCCGACAAGGTCGTCGTGGTTCGCAACGACATGCGCTGGAGCGATGTCGGTTCCTGGTCTAGCGTCAGCCTGCTGACGCCGCAGGACGGCGACGGCAACCGGGTGCTGGGCGACGTGGTGCTGCACAACACGCGCCACTGCTATATCCGCAGCGACCGCCTCGTGGGCGCGGTCGGGCTGGACGATGTGATGATCATCGACACGGACGACGCCCTGCTGGTGGCACACCGGCAGCATGCCGAGGAGGTCGGCATTATCGTCAAAGAATTGCGGCGCAAGGGGAATGTTGCCTACCGGCACCACCGCACCGTGCGCAGGCCCTGGGGCTCGTACTCTGTGCTGGTGGAAGCGGATAGTTTCAAGGTCAAACGGATCGTGGTGCAGCCGGGGCAGGCGCTTTCGCTGCAATTGCACGTGCATCGCTATGAACACTGGATCGTGGTGTCCGGCGAGGCACTGGTCGAAAACGGTAGCAAGCAGGGTATTCTGCGGGCCAATCAATCGACCTTTATCCCGGCGGGACAGAAGCATCGCCTGAGCAACCAGGGACATACCGAACTGGTGCTGATCGAGGTGCAATGCGGCACCTACCTGGGCGAGGACGACATCGTGCGCTTCGAGGACAACTATGGACGCGTGGCCGCGACGCAGGCTGCCGGGGTGCCGCTGTGAGCACGGCGTTCGCGCCAGGAAAGGTTATGCTGACGAGGAAAAAGGCACTTGGCACCATCCTGCTGTTTGCGCGGCAGGAACTGATCGACCGCCAGCATGGCCATGTGCTGGGGGTGGCCTGGCTAATCATCCAACCGCTCAGTTTCATCGTGCTGTTCAGCACAGTGTTCTCGCACCTGATGCGCTCGCGCCTGGGCAGCGACAGCAGCCCGTATGCCTACACGGTCTACCTGATCGGCGGTATGCTGGCGTGGAATCTGTTCGCCAACTCGCTGGCCCGCTTGTCGACGGTGTTCTCTTCAAAAGCGCACCTGATCCGCAAGGTACCGGTTAGCCTGGGGCTGATGCCGTTGCACGTGGTGGTGGTCGAGTTGACGATCTACCTAATCTCGATGGCGCTGTACGTGGCCTATCTGGTGTTGGTGGGCCATCCGTTCTCCCTGACCTGGATTTGGCTCCCGCTGGTGATCGGCCTCCTTGCCATGCTGGCCTACGGCGGCGGCATCGTGCTTGGCATGCTCGACGTGTTCCTGCCGGACGTCAAGAACGTGGTGGCGATTCTGCTCCAGTTCGGATTCTGGATGACGCCGATCGTTTACCTGCCTGAAATCCTGCCGCCGTGGGCGCGTCAGTTGCTCTGGCTTAATCCTTTGTACTGGGCCATCGACGCCGTGCACGCTATCGTACTTGGCGCTCGCGCGCCGGATCCGGCGGCACTGCTCGGTATGGGGGCGCTTGCCGCCGTGCTGATATGGCTGGCGCGTTGGATGAAGCGCCGCCTCGAACGCGAACTGAGGGACCTCCTTTGAGATGGGAACCATGAAAGAAGGCAAGCCCCTGCTGGAACTGGTGGAGGTGAAGAAATCCTTCCGACTCTACGCGAGGCCGGTCGACCGGCTCAAGGAAGCGCTGCTGGGCCACAAGCACCACCGCGATCACCTTGCGCTGGACCGGTTCAGCCTTGTGGTGCGCCAGGGTGAATCCGTCGGTGTTCTAGGCCGCAACGGCGCGGGCAAGTCGACCTTGCTTAAGGTCATTGTCGGCGTGTTGCTGCCGGATGGTGGGATCGTCCGCCACGCAGGACGTATCACCGGGCTACTGGAGCTCGGCACCGGCTTCGACCCGAGCCTGTCGGGGCGCGAGAATATCGACATCAACGGCAGGCTGTTGGGCATGGACGCCGCCGAAGTCCGCCGCAAGATCGATGACATCGTCGCCTTCTCCGAACTGGAGCATTTTATCGATGCGCCGGTACGTACCTACTCGTCCGGCATGGTGATGCGGCTGGGCTTCTCCATTGCCATTCATGCAGAGCCGGAGTGCTTTGTGGTTGACGAGGCGCTGTCGGTCGGCGACGCACGTTTCCAGCAGAAGTGCATGGCCCGCATCCGCGCGTATCGAGAAAGCGGTGGCGGCATCCTGTTCGTCTCGCACGACGTCAACGCGATCAAGATGGTCTGCAATCGCGCCATCGTACTGGAGCAGGGGCGGGTGCTGTTCGACGGCGAACCGGAACAGGCCGTGAGCCACTACTTCAGGCTGATCGCCGGCACTTCGCCCGGCATGCAACTGCAGGTGGAAAGCGAGGGGCGCTCCTACGGGCAGATGCAGATCCGCATTGCCGCGGCGACACTGTATGACCAGGACGGCGGTGCCACTGCCAAGTTCGTGTGCGGCCAGGACGCTGCCCTGGAGTTACGAATTGAGTCCGACATTGACGCCGAGCTGACAGTGGGCTTCCTGATCCGGGATCGATTCGGCCAGGATATCTTCGGCACCAACACAGCGCTGCTGTCGCGTACCGTGCGTTTTCGTGCGGGCACTGAATCGATGTGCCGCTTCGCGTTTCCGGTCAGGCTGGCGCCAGGTGCTTACACGGTAACAGTGGCTATCCATTCTGAACGTACGCACGTGCACAACTGCCAGCACTGGATCGACCACGCGCTGGAACTGGAAGTGTCCACGTTTGGCGACCAGGTATTCACCGGCCTGTGCGCGCTGCCGGTGGATTTCGCGCATTGGCCGGTGGCAGTGCCAACCGGTGGCGACCGATCGCATGAAAAGGAGATTCGACTTGCGTCTTGACCCATGCTCCGGCGACTTCGCCGCCTCCTGCCCGAAAGACATGGCGTCGTGTCCGGGCGCCAGCCCGAACCTGCAGGATGGCCTCGCGAGCAAGAGCGCCGACGCGAGCGCGGCGCGCGCCGCGCTCGATGCGTTGGTGGCGCGCGTGCGCGCCGAGGCTGTCGAGCTGTCGGATCTCGGCGCCGCGCCGGACCCGCTGTCCGTGGATTTCCTGCGTCTGCCCGAGCCGGTGCTGCCGGAATCGGGCACACGCTGCGCCGGCGGCATGGTGCACCGTGACCATTTGCTGGCCATTCCATCTTCCGATTTCATTGGCGAAGCCTACCGCTTGCTGCTGGGGCGCGAGCCGGATGAGCGCGGGCTGGCCGAGTATGGCGAGCTGCTCGGCCTCGCAGGCAGTAGCCTGTGGGTCGCGGTGCAGCTGCGCTATTCGGCTGAGGGACGGCGGCGAGCAGTCCGCATGGTTGGCATGCGCGGCGTCGTGCTACGCTACCTGGCGGCTCGCGTGGCTGGCAAACTTGGTTTGGGCGAGGCCGGGCGGCGCTGGTTCGCGCGCTACGAACAGCGCACGCTGGACCAGACGGCGTTCACGCTTGGCCTGGCCGATGCGCTGCAGCGCCAGCGAGAGGGCGTGCTGCGGTTGTTGCGGGGCTGGCGCAAGCCGATCGAGGCAATCGCTGGCAGCGTGCCCGAGACCGTGCGTAGCCAGCGGGGTGCGGAGCTGCGCATTGCCGAGCTGGAGGATAAGGTTGAGCGCCTGCTCAATGAGCAGGCCAATGACCGGCTAGCGCGCCGCAGCGAGCAACGCGACGCGGAAGGGCAATCATCGCGTGCGGTGCCCGCCGGAGGCTCCAGCGGCCTTGACGGCGATGCACGCTTGAGGCGCTCTGATCTGCAAAGCCAGATCGAGTCCTACTACATGGCGTTTGAGGACGCCAACCGTGGCTCGCGCGCCGAGATCTTGCGCAAGCTGGCCCCCTACGAGGACTGGATTGCCGCCGTCCGCGAGCAGGCGCTGGGACCGGTGTTGGACGTGGGCTGCGGACGGGGCGAGTGGCTCGAACTGCTGGGCGCTCGCGGCGTGCCGGCGCGTGGCGTGGATCTCAATGGCGCCATGGTCGAGCTGTGCCGGGGCCACGGGCTGGAGGCCGAGCGCACGGATGCCGTGGCGGCGCTGGCGCAGGTGGAGGATGGCACGCTGGGAGCGGTGACCGCTTTTCATATCGTGGAGCACCTGCCATTCGAGGCGCTCTACGAACTGATCGCCAATGCCGCGCGCGCGTTGGCGCCGGGCGGTTCGATACTGATCGAGACCCCTAACCCGGAGAACCTGCTGGTCGGCAGCCATACCTTCTATCACGATTTCTCGCACCGCAATCCGGTGACGCCGACCTCTCTGAGCTTCCTGCTGGCGTTCCACGGTCTGGAGCAGATGCAGGTGCTGCGGTTGAACCCGTATCCGGGCGCGGCCAAGGTACCGGGGGACGACCCGCTCACCGAGCGCGTCAATGGACATCTGTGCGGCCCGCAGGATTACGCGGTGATCGCGCGGAGGCCTCTGGCGGTTGCCGCCTTGCCGGGTGCCGCGGCGGCTGGGATGGCCGAGGCAGAGAAAGCGCCGGGCAGCCCGACGTGAAGATCCTGCTGACAGCCAACCTGGTGCCCTTTGTCCGTGGCGGCGCCGAGTACCACATCGACAACCTCGCGGCGGCGCTGCGCGCCGCTGGTCACGAGGTGGCGCTGCTCCGGCTGCCGTTTCGCTATGAGCCTGAAACCGATATTGGACGGGCCATGGATTACGCGGCCACGCTGGATATGAGTCGGCCCAGCGGCGTGGAGATCGACCGGGTGATCAGCCTGCAGTTTCCCGGCTGGGGCATCGCCCATCCCGAGCACCACGTCTGGGTCATGCACCAGCATCGCGCGGTGTACGATCTCTTCGATGCCGCACGAGCCTCGGCTGAGAACACGCGGTTCCGGGACCGCGTCGTCGCCTTCGATTGCGCGCGCCTGGGCGTGGCTCGCAGGCTGTTCGCTAACTCGCAGCGTGTGGCGGAGCGGCTGTGGCAATACAACGGCCTGTGCGCGCAACAGCTGTATCACCCGCCGCCCTTTGCTGAGCGTTTCTATTGCGAGCGTGCGTTGCCGTTCGTGTTCATGCCTAGCCGGCTGGAGACCCTTAAGCGGCAGGCGCTGCTGATCGAAGCTGCGGCGCTGATGCGCTCGCCGATGTCGATCGTGCTGGCGGGTACTGGCGGTCAGCGTCGTGCCTTGGAGGAGCGTATCGAGACGCTCGGGGTGGGCCATCGGGTCTGCCTATTGGGCGAGATCAGCGAGTGCGAGAAGCTTGGCTTCTACGCGCGCGCGGCCGCGGTTTGCTTTCCAGCGCGGGACGAAGACTACGGTTACGTGACGCTGGAAGCGATGCTGTCATCCAAGCCGGTGCTGACTTGCACCGACTCAGGCGGCCCGTTGGAGTTCGTCCGCGATGGGGAGAACGGCTGGATAGTGCCGCCGGAGCCTGCTGCGTTGGCGCAGCGGATCGACTGGATCGCCGGCCACGGGCGCCAGGCGGAAGAAATGGGCGTGGCGGGCAGGCAGATGCTGCTGGCGCGTCGCATCGATTGGCATCAGGTGGTGGAGACGCTGACGCGCTAAGGCATCGGCGCAGAGGCCGCGGTCCGGAGGACCAAGACCACGAACCAGGCAGGAACAACAAAGAATATGAGAGTCGCGATCGTGGCGCCGAGTCCGGTGCCGTTTATCATTGGCGGGGCAGAGAACCTGTGGTGGGGCATGCTGCGCGAACTCAACCAGCGCGCCGGCATCGTGGCTGAGCTGATCAAGCTGCCCAGCCCGGAGCGTAACCTTGTCGAGCTGCTGACCAGCTATCGCAAGTTCGCCACCTTGGACCTCAGTCACTTCGACTTGGTCATCAGCACCAAGTATCCGGCGTGGATGGTCCGCCATCCGAATCACATGGTCTATCTGCAGCACAAGCTGCGCGGTATCTATGACACGTATCCGGCCGATTTGCCGACCCGACTCGACGAGGGCTTGGTGAGGCGGCTCGGCTTGCCGGCGGCGGTGGAGCGCGCGCTGCTGCGCGGGGATGGGATAGAATCGATCGAGGCCAGCCAGGTAGTCGACGCCCTGCTGCCGGCGCTCGCCCGCGAGGATGCGTCGGACGTGCTGAAGCGTTTCCCGGGCCCATTCGCGCGCGCGGTGGTCCACTTGCTCGACCGCATTGGCATGCAGCCAGGCCGCATCCGCCGCTACGCGGCGATCTCGCATACCGTGCGACAGCGCGCCGACCATTTCCCCGGCGGCCGGGAGGTCGAGGTGTTCCATCACCCGACCGGGCTGGAGGGGCTCGGCGAAGACACGGCCGATGCGAGCGGCGGCGCGATTTTTACCGCCAGCCGGCTGGTGGGCCCCAAGCGCATCGGCATGATCATCGATGCCTATCGCGTCAGCGGTGTTACGTTGCCGCTGCGGATCGCCGGCGGCGGCCCGGAGGAGCAGGCGCTGCGCGAGCGCGCCGGTAACTGGCCGTCGATCGAGTTCCTGGGGCGCCTGACGGATAGGCAATTGGTGCAGGAGTACGCGCGCGCGTCCTTCGTGCCGTTCGTGCCAAGCCAGGAGGATTACGGCTTGATCACGCTGGAAGCCATGCTGTGCGGCAAGCCAGTATTGACGGTGAGCGATAGCGGCGGTCCAACCGAGTTAATCGAACATGGCGTCAACGGCATGATCGCCGGTCCCGACCCGATGTCGCTCGCTGCGGCAATGCGTCGCATGGCTGAGCAGCCGGCACGGACGCGCGAGATGGGCCAGCGCGCGCGCGCGTACGCCACTCGTATCAACTGGCAGTCCTTCGGCGATTGGCTGCTAGGCGGGCCTGACCGCCCGGACAGCCCCGCCATTGGACAGGCCGCAGCGAGTGGCCCGGGTGCGGCGGCGGGCTTGTCGGGCCCGGCCGTGGGCACGCCGGCCCGTCCACGGATCCTCGCCATCAACACATTTGCCATCGAGCCGGTGGTCAGTGGAGGCAAGCTTCGCTTGTTCGGGCTTTACCGGCACCTGGCGCAGGACTTCGACGTGCGCTTCGTCAACCTGGCCGATACGGCGTTGCCTCGCCATGCCAAGCCGCTTGCTGCCGGACTGGTGGAAGAAGTGGTGCCGGTGTCGGCGGCGCTGCGCGAACGCTCGCATGAGTTGGAACACAAGCTCGGCGTCTCGGCCGGGGATCTGGCCGCCGCCATGTACCCGGAGAGCATACCGCAATGGCTGGAAGCGATCCGCGAGCAGTCCCGCCAGGCGGACCTTGTGATCTGCGCCCATCCTTACGGTTTTCCGGCCTTCCAGCTGGCGGGCGAAGGCAAGCCGCACCTGTACGAGGCGCACAACGTCGAATACGATCTCAAGGCTGAGATGTATGGCCGGCACGCCTGGGCCGTCAAAGTGGTCCGACATTTCGAGCGGCAGTGCGCAGAACTCGCGCTTGGCATCACCACCTGTAGTGACGCCGATGCGCGGCGCATGCGCGAGCTGTACCAGCTCGGGACCGTGCCGGTCGAGATCCTGCCCAACGGAATCGAGATCGGCGAGACTCCGTTCCTGCCAATGCGGGAGCGCAGCGCGCTCGCGCGCAATCTTGGCAAGAGCAGGCGCCTGGGCCTATTCATGGGTAGCGCGCACCGGCCGAATGTCGACGCGTTGCTTGAGGTGCTACGGGCAGCCGGGCAGATGCCCGGCATGGACTTTGCCATCATGGGCTCGATCTGCGGGGCCATGGATGGTGCCGATTTGCCTCCCAATGTGACAGCGCTTGGTGTGGTGAGTGCCGAGGAAAAGGCGCTCTGGCTTGCATTGGCCGACTATGGCCTCAATCCGATGAAGGGTGGATCCGGCACCAATCTGAAGCTGGCGGAGTACACGGCCAACGGCTTGCTGACACTGAGTACCGAATTCGGCGCGCGCGGCAGCGGCCTGCTAGCGTGGCAGGATTTCGTGCCGATCGGTGCGGCCGGTTTGGCGGGCGCGCTGCGCGCGGCCATGGAGCTGGAGGCGAGTCAGGCACAAGCCCTGGCAGCCTCGGCCCGCGCCAAGGCCGCCGCGACGGCGGACTGGCGAGCCATCGGCCAGCGCTACGCCGCTTTCGCGTCGGCCTTCCTGCGAACCTGAATTTCCGCTTCGCCCTTGGCCAGCTTTTCCAGGAGGACCGGCTCGCGTACAATCAGCCTGCGCAGGTCCTTCTGCACAATGCCGGTACTGACGAGGGCATGGATGGCGCGCGAGACCGTCTCCCGGCTTACGTTGGCCATGATCGCGATGCCCTGCTGGTTGGGCAGGTTCTCGATCGTTACCAGGTTGCCGGTGGGATTCTTGGCCGCGCTCATCAGGATAGCGCATACCCGCGAGTAGGCGCGATTCATGCCGAGCATTGAGCGATAGTTGGAGGCCTGCCGGATGGTGTTGCAGAGCTTCTGCAGCAGTGTCTCGATCACAGCCGGGTGATTATAGAAAAGCCATTTGGCTTTCTGGCGCGGCAGGAAGCCGACCAGCGAGTCGGAGGTGGCCACGATCGAGGCGGAACGTGGTAGTCCGTCGATGATCGACAATTCGCCGAAATAGTCACCCGGGTCAACAAAATCCAGTCCCACCTCGCGCCCGTCCTCGGCCAGCGCGATCACCTGGACGCGACCGGCAAGCAACAGCATTAACGAGTCCCCGACGGTACCGTGATGCACCACGAACTCCCGTTTGCGGAATCGCTGTATCCGGATTTCGGCCTGCACTTCCTTCAGCGTTTCATCATCCAGCCCGGCCAGTATTTTCTGGCGCCTCAGCAATTCAAGCGGTTTCATTACCGAAATTCTCGACATGGTGTTATTTAGCCTTCAATTGAGCTACAAACTAACACGCTCTCGGCTGCCAAACTTGTGATCGCGATCACAGAGCGCCGGCCATCGTTGCGCCATCATCGGTCGGTATTGAGAAGGCTCAGTTTCCACCGCTCTCCAATAACTCGGCTTGCCAGGTGCGTCATCGCGCTGGCGAACCTGGCGGCGGACGCGCACAGAGCGGCGCATCGAAGCGCCTGGGCTTAGCGTACCTGTTTGCCGGCAAGGGCGCCGGTCGCCGCCCGCAAGCGGTTGCCGCTGATGCGCGGTACGGCATGCGCTGGCGGGGCAACGGGGAGTTGTGATGAAGTCCATGGTTCGAGGTCTGTTGATATTCCTATTCCTGTGGGCAGTCGGGTTCGCCCGCGCGGATGCCGGTCCAGCGGTGCTGGGCGAGGCTTCCGTGGTGGTGGGCTTGGCGCTGGTCGAGGAGGGTGGAGCAAAGCGCCCTCTGGAGCGCGGCGCGAGGCTGCGTGAGGGCATTACGCTTGAGACCGGAGCGAACGGTTTTATCTATGTCAACACCCTGGACGGCGGCTTTATCAGTCTACGTCCCAATTCAAGTCTGACCATCGATGCTTACACCTACAACGGCAATGCACCCGAGGATACGCATATCAAGCTGCGGCTGAACCGGGGCGTGGTCCGCGCGATCTCCGGCCGGGGTGCCCAGGCTGCGCGGGAGCGCTTTCGCATGAACACGCCGGTAGCCGCTATCGGTATTCGAGGTACCGACTTTTCAGTGTTCACCAGCGAGGCGACCACTCGCGTCAGTGTGCGCAGCGGTGGCATCGTGATGTCGCCCTTTGTCGATGGCTGCTCGCCGGGCGGTAGCGGCCCGTGCGAAGGCGGTGCCGGGCGTGAATTGTCCAGCCAGCGGCTGGGCGCCATCCTGCAGATCAACCACGGCGACGCGCAGCCTACTCTGCTGGGCCCGCAGTTTCAGCACCTGGCACCGGACGTGATGTCACCGCCCGGCAAGGATGAAGGCACTGGCACTGGCACCGGCACCGGCGTGCAGGGGCGTGCGGCTGCGCCCGCCGTACCGGCGGCGGCCATTGCCAACGAGATCGCTTTCGACGACGTCGTCAAGGACGTAAAGCCCCGCCCGCCCAAACCACCCGTCGTGGAGCCGCCGATCGTGGTCACGCCGCCGCCTCCTGCGCCGGAGCCGCCGGAATCGCGGAAGATCTTCTGGGGGCGCTACCAGAAGCTTGCCGAGTTGCCAGCAAATACCAGCGTGGAAGCACTGCTGGACGGCGTGCGCAAGATGGTTGCCTTTGGCGCTTATGGCCCGTTTGCGATGACGCGCGACGTCCAGGATGGCATGGTCATGCCAAAATCCGATTCGTTCAGCTTCCAGCTTAAGGGCTCCGAGGCCTATGTGGTCAGCGAAGGCGGCAGCAAGGCTACTGCAGCGGCCATTAGCGACCCCTCACTGGTCATCGACTTCGGCAAGCTGCGTTTCGACACCCGGCTTACCGTCACCACCGACAAGCTCAACCACCAGGTGAGAGCGCAGGGATCGGTCCTGCCGGATGGCACCATGCGTGGCGATCAGATCGGCAGCAACGCCGTCGTGCGCGGTGCACTGGCCGGCAAGAACGCGACGCAGGCCGGCTATGTCTTCAGCAGCGACGCCGGCGCCGGGCAAACCGCACTAGGAGTCACGGTTTGGGGGCGATAGGCGCACTCGCGCGGCCCGACAATCTGAGGCTCGGCCTGGCCCTGTTGATGATAGGGGCTGTGGCGGTGCTGGCTAGTGGCACCTGGGCTCCAGGCTGGTACACGCAGCTCAATCGTTTGTTGGCCGACACGCATTGGCTGCTGTTGGGCCGGGCCGAGCCATCGTCGCGCGTGGTGGTGGTGGACATCGACGAGACCAGCCTCGATGCCGTGGGACCCTGGCCTTGGCCGCGTCATTTCATTGCCCAACTGGCGGAAGAACTGTTCGTGCGGTATGGCGCGCGCGCGGTAGCGCTAGACATTGTGTTTCCCGAAGCCCAGGACGCCGATGGCGATTCCGCTCTGCTGCGAGTGGCACGGCATCATCGCCTGGTGTTCTCGCAGGCTTTTGACTTTGCCGCGGTGCCGGGCATGGTCCATGCCGGCCATCTCGGCGGCACGTTGCCAGTAACTGACGATGGCGGATTGCTCCCGACCGCGACCGGCTACATTGGCAATTTCTTCAAGCCGGATCCCGGCGATTGCGTTGGCCATATCACCCCGCGCCTGGACGAAGACGGGGTGGTGCGGCGCATCGCCCCGCTCATCACGTACCAGGGCGGACGCTATCCGATGTTGGCGATGGCATTGCTGCTATGCGAGAAGCCGGGCTTGCCGCCCGCCCTTCCGTGGAGCGCGATGGCGCCGCTGGTGGCCGGTACCGAACAGGGTTTTCTGCCGATTTCCTGGCGCCATGCCGGTAATGGTTTCGCGGTTGCCAGTGCCGCAGACGTTCTGGCGCGCCAAGTGCCCGCGCAGGCCATCGCTGGCCGTTACGTGTTGGTGGGATCGTCGGCGCTAGGCGCATCGGACCGGATTACGTCGCCGCTTGACCCCTGGCTACCCGGGGTGATGGTCCATGCCGAACTGCTTGAAGGATTGTTGGACGAAGCCGCGGCACCCGGGCGGCGCTTCGATATGTCATGGCTAGGTGGGATCTGGTCGCTCGCCAGCGTGCTGGTCCTGGGTTACCTGTTCCGGCGCGGCAACGTGGCGGCGGCCTGTGGCACGTTAGCGCTGCTGGCTTCACTGTGGCTGGCACTGACCGTCATGCTGCCGGCGCACGGGACGGGTCTGGCTCCGGCGTTGCCGTGTGTTGTCTACCTGCTCTTCCTAGGTCTGCAAGTACCGATGGAGTGGGGCATGGCACGCTCCGAGACGCGCCGCTTTGACCGTCGCTTTCGTCGATACCTGCCGCCAGCGGTGCTGGAAGCGCTCTTGCGGCAACGCGATTTCGACGCCATGCGTCCGGTTCGCCGCACCCTGACCGTACTGTTCGCGGACATCGAGGGCTACACCACGCTGGCCGAAGTCATGGCGCCGGAGCAATTGGTCGGCCTGACGGAGATCGTCCTAGGCGACCTGACGGCGCAGGTGCACCGCACCGAGGGCACCGTCGACAAGTATATGGGTGATGCCGTCATGGCCTTCTGGAACGCGCCACTCGAACAGCCCGACCACGCGGATCGTGGGCTGGATTGCGCCCTGGCCATGCTGGCAGGCATGACGGGAATGAACGAACGGCTGCGCGCGGCGTATCCGGGACTCGCTCCGATCCGCATTTGCGTCGGCATCCACAGCGGCGAGGCAGTGGTGGGCGAGATCGGTTCGCAGACCCGCAAGAGCTATACGGCAATCGGCGATACTGTCAATGTTGCCGCGCGTCTGCAAGATCTCTGCAAATCGATTGCCAGCGACCTGCTGGTGGGCCAGGGAACGGCGAGCCTGTCGCGGCGCCATTGGTTGCGCGTGCTCGGCCGCGTGACCCTGCGCGGCCGCAGTCATTCCGAAGTGGTCTATGTGATGGCCGGTTCGAGCAGCGCGCCGGGCCGCGTCCCCTTCCTTGATGTGGCGGAGCAGATTGTTGACAGCTAGCCTTCGCAATGTAGTTTGGCTGGCGTTGTTCTTGTGTCTCGTCCTATTCCTCGCCAAGGCCATGGCGCAGCACGTGCCACCGCCGGCCCAATCGTCCGGCGCATCGTACCCGCGCCAACCGGGCCTGCCGGAGGCTGAGAGCGACGGTCTGTCACTGCGCCAGTCGCCCCTGTCGACCGAGAGCAGGCTCCCGGGCTTAAGCGACTCGCCCGCCAACGTTACCGACAGCGATTACGAAGCGCTCTATCAGCGCATCTACCAGACGATTGAGGCAGGACGCACCGACGAAGCGCGCAGCCTGCTAGCGACGCTTGATGGCAGCGCGTTGCAGCACGCCGGTACCGTCCTCGATGTGGCCATCCTGCTGTGCGAACTGGGCGAGCGCGACGAGGCGGTTGCGCTGTTCGCACGCTTGCAAGGGAATTCTGTCCTGCCCCCCGGCATTCGCCTGTTGATCGATACTTATCTGCAGTCAGGGTGCATTCGGACAGGCAGCCGCCCACGCTTCCAGTTCGGCGCCTATGTGGGCTATACGAACAATGCCAACTTCGGGCCACGGGATGCCACGGTGCATTTCGCTCCCGGCGCGCCGATTTCCACACTGCAGTTGGCACCGTCTGCGCTGGCGCAGTCCGATAGGTTCGCCGGTATGGATGCAAGCTTCTCGGTCCCAGTAGCGGGCATCGACGGACTTCAGGTATTTGGCTCCGCTGCGGCCCGCCAGTACGCGCAGCGCCGTGACTACGACCAGCTTGGCAGCGGACTGGGCATCTACTATGGCAAGCAAACGCAGGCCGGGCTGGTCGAGTTGCAACTTGGGCTGGGTTATACCTGGCTTGGCCAGCGTGCCTACCAATACGGGGTCAGTGCGCAGCTGGGCTATTGGCTGCCGGAGCAGCGCTGGCGCGGGATGCCCTACAGGCTGGGCTTCGATACCAGCATCGCGCTCGACCGGTATCCCGTGGGCCACGACTTCGACGCGCGCCGTCACGACTTGCGTCTCAAGGGCAAGCTCGATCTGAGTCCGTCGGTCTACCTGTTTGGGGCAGTCAGCATGATCGGCGATATCGCGCGCAACGATCGTGCCGGCGGGAACCGGATCGGATACGGTGCGATCACCAGTGTGACCTGGCTAGTCCACCCCCGGCATGTCGTTGCCGCGTTGGCGCAGTGGCAATACATGCGCGACCGTGAAGCGTACGCACCCTTGTTCTTCGGTGGCACGCCGCGCGAACAGGATCTCCGGCAGTTCACACTTAACTACACCTATCAGTATTCACGCAAGCTGTCGTTCTATTCCCAACTGGTTCTTCAGCGCGCCGAAAATTCCATTCCAATCTTTGGCTATCGCGCCGGCAGCTTGGCCGGTGGCATGCGGGTGGACTTTTGAACGATGTTATGGCGCTAGGCAATCAAGTGTGTGACGGTGGTCACGATAAAGGAAGTCACCGCAGAATAGCATCGGCAGGTGACGAACAACCCTCTTCTCCACATGGACTGGGACAAACTGAGTAGCGGTGGGCTTGGCGAATTCCATCGCCATGGGGAAAGGCCGTCCCGTAATGGCTGGCGCCGTCGGGTGGGAGCCTGGCTACTGGCTCTGGTCCTGGCTGCGGCAGTCGGCGCGTGGCGATGGCTTGGCTGAACTCGTGCTGCTGCACAATGCGCGGTCAGCGTATGCCGGGTTAAACGGTTTCCGGTGCCTGTGCATTTGACGTCCTCCCCTGCCTAGAGGCAGGGGATTCCCACACCTGGCGATGCACGTCCGCATCGGAGAATGTTCAGCGCAGCATTGGTATCACGGTCATGCACGACACCACAGCCACTACAGGTCCACTCTCTTATTCGCAGTCCTGCGATACCTTTCGGCCGCGTCGTGCTGTCTTTCGAACCGCACGCCGAACAGGACTGGGTAGAACCACTTTCGTTCACTTCCTCAAACGTGGCCCCGTGCGCAATCGCTTTGTAGCGGAGCTTGTCCCGGAAGGACGACCAGGATGCGTCGTAGACGCTCTTCGCCATCCTGGTTTTGGCGAGTTTCGATGCCGACACGTTGCCGACTGCGATGTAATCGAAGCGCCGGACGAGATCGAGCGCGTACTTCTGCGTGTCATTGCAGAAGTTCCAGACGTAGTTCACCGCTCGGCTCTGCTTGTTGAGCAGGCCGTTGAGCGACTTCACCCGGTAGCGGTAGACGAGAGTCATGCCGCACATTTTAACGTGGGAATGCCGCCTGGCGGGGGCATTCCTTTCACTCCCCGCCATGAATGGCGAGGTTTCTCGGAGCAGATCTGATGGGGACTCGGCCGGTAGGTCATTGGATCGGTTAATTGGCATGCTCCCCAAGGACCTCCACCGAATGTCCCGGCTAGCGCTGTTCCGCTGTACGCATGGCGCAATGTTTGGTCAAATTGGCCTCATAAAGAACGATGCCGAAGCCATTGAGGCGTCGCTCGATCGGCCAGCCGTCATCACCCTGACGACCACTAGACCGCTTTCCCGTTACTTCATTCTCTGAAGCCCCGCTCGTTACTGCCGGGGCGTGGGGGCAGAAGGCGCGTGAGGTCAATCAGGAGTTTTGTGCCAATCAGGCGATGTAGGACCGGCTACGCGCGCCTAATCTTTCAATAGAGGCTGCTGACGTCAACGTCGACTGGCCGGTTTGATTCCCCGGTCAGAGGAGTTGCATGCTGCAACGGCAATTTCGATGACAACCTGATGGCCGGGAAACATGGCTTCCGCGGCTCTCCTGGCTTGGACGGCGCTTAGATACTGATCGGAGAACACGATTGCATGGTGGCCAATCCGCCGTTCGATGGTCCAACCATCCCCTGTCCTTACTACTACTGTTGAATCCAGATACGCTGTCTGCTTCACTTCGTCCCCCGTTTGACTAGAGTCTTTGCTCTAAATGGGGGACGAGTTTATAGATTCAGATGCGATTTTCGATCCCCCTATTTGAGAAGAAATGGGGGGGGGATTGTAAAGAATTGAAAACAAAAATGCATTACTGCCGCTTCTTGACGGTACTTCTTTGCCAGCTTCAGACGAGTTCTCTGTTTTATCGGACACACATGCCGGAAAACCGGCAGCCTCAGTTCGCTGGAGTCTCCGTGGAGGAACGACGCCGCCTGCACGCAGGGAACAGAGGCTAACAGCTGAAGTGAGCAAGCGGGTAGCGCGCCACAGTGGCTGGCGGCCGAAAGGCGTCGCGTAGAGCGGGACCGTAAAAAAGATTCTTCACCGATTTCCGGGGAAATTCGCGGATTTTCAGGAAGAAGGCGGTGGTATCGCGGAAGCCGTAGGTCTTGGGTTTGAAGACCTTGATCCGGTTGTTGACGCCTTCCACCAGATTGGAGGCCAGTGGTCCAGTGGCTGGGCGCCAGGACGCCTGCCAGGTACGGCTCTAGCGGTTTGACGAACCGGCATAGTGGTGCGATGCTGCCGACCATGGCGCGGCCGTACCATCCTTGCCAGAGGCGCTTGGCGTAGTTGGGGTGCTGTTATGCCAATAGCGTCTATAACTCATCCGTGAGCGGTACACGGTCATCAGCGACCGGTTGGTTTCCAGCATTTACTTAAGCCGAATCTGATCAGCCTCACGGGTGACGTTCTCCCGGTTGCGCAACGGCAACGAGCGTGAGGACTGCAACTGTCAGCGGAACCCATCTTGCGAGTAGCGGGTCGCGATGGGAAGGTAACACCTTAACGGTGGCTGGGAGTGGATCGATGGCAGATCAGCACGAAGGTACGAGCCGAGGAGCAGGGGAAAGGTATGACCGACACCACGAGGCCTTTTGGCGCTGGCGCAATGGGGCATAGCTGCGGGAGCATCCGAGCCTTCTGCCGCCAGCACGGCTTGGCCGTCAGTAGCTTCGGCCTGTGGCACAAGCGTTTGAACCACAAGCTGCAATCGCCGGTAGCGTCGCCAAGGACCTTGACCGCGGACACGGTGCTCATCGCCGCGGCAACGGTTGCAGTGCCGAATGCCTTGCCCGCGAGCGACCGGACACCATCGAGGTTACGCGACCAAGTAATTGTCATGCTGAACTATTACCGTAATGCGCTTCTTTACAGCTTAATTCTTATATATTTGTAAAATTATTTCGTAATAAATTTATTATTAAGATAACGTATATACTTCATTGTGTGAAATTTGAAAAGATGTTTTGAAAACCAAGAAATCGAGTTCATAAATAACCAGGACAACGAAAGCGGGCCGACGTCTCGGTAGGCGGGGAAGGTCGCATCAGGCCATTAGACGGGAGCCTAACTGGATACATGCGGCTGGAAGGTTACATCAGATCTTTGCAGATCTTGTAGCGGGATGATTGCAAAAAAACGCCAGAACCCGAGGGAGTTCTGGCGGAGCGGGAATCGTCGACGGAAGGGACCATCGACCCAAAGATGGTAGCGTTTGGAGTCCAAGGATTCTGTGACGACCGCCACATTAGCCAAACTTTCCCGTCGATGCCGCACTTGCCCAAGGCAGGCATTTTAAGCGTTCATCTGCGAGCAAATGAATCAGCTTGGATTCTGGAGGCTAGGGGTCGATTAGCAAGAGGCCAAAGACCAAGTAGTGAGCGGGTCAGGGGAATGAGCGTCAGATAGACGTACGCTGAACCGAAATGGCTGGTTTTGAGTACTAGCCGGGATAGGGAGAATCTGAAGTGCTTAAAATAGCAAAAATCAAAGAATGAAAATTTATTTTGCCTCGTTTACTTTCCTGCGACTTGCTAGTTATGGGTTGGCGGGTATTGCAGAAAAAAGGGCTGGCGTGAGGCCAGCCCCTAATGCTACATATAGCTAAGCGTTACTGCATCAGACCCACGAGAAGTCTGAGAGGGCAATGCTGCCCAGCTGGTTTGCCGCACCAAGCAGGGCAACTTCGTGGACGGCCTGGTTGAATGCCTGGTTGCCGTTGTTGAGGGCAGCATCGGCATCCAGGAACGAAGCGCCATCATTCCTGAACAGGACTTGCAAGTCGGTGCCTGCATCGCTGTAGTTGAACGTGCCATTGGCATTGTAGGTGCCGACGCGGATCACGATGTTCGAATCGAAATCGAGGAAGCCGCCACCGATCTTGCCCGGATTGCTGCCATTGGCGACATAGATCGAGAAGTTGTTGACGGCACCCGTCACATCGATCTGCATCGTGTCTTCACCGAAGGTGAAGTCCGTGATGACGTCCTGCTTGGCATTGGGGTTGGTCGACTTGCCTGCTTCGTCCGGGTTGTTACCGAAGTTGAAGTAGAACGTATCCGCACCAGCACCACCCGTCAACAGATCAGCGCCATGGCCACCGGCGATGAAGTCGTTGCCTGCGCCGCCCAGGATCGTGTCCTTGCCTTCGCCGCCGTAGAGCCAGTCATTGCCGGCACCGCCGTCGATGGTGTCGTCGCCGCCATTGCCATAAATGTAGTCGTCGCCACCGCCGCCGTTGAGTACGTCAGCGCTGTTGGAGGCATACACGGTATCGCTCTGGTTGGAGCCGATGAACGTGAAGCTGCTAGCTTCGCTCGGGCTCTCCATCACGATCGTCACGCCACTACCCTTCAGAGCTGAAGCGTCGATCGTTGCGAAGTTATCGTCTTCAAAGACGAAGCCGGTAACTTTGCCAGCGCCAGACAGAACCAGCTTGCTGTTGGCACCAGCTTGGTTGTCGAGATCCAGACGGACCAAATCGTAAGCGTTGATGTAGTGGTTGCTGCCGCCGTAACCAACGCCGTTGGCGCTAACATGGGCTTCGGCATTGCCATCGACAGCGCCGCCGGCTGCCACTTCCACCTTCATTAGGTTCACGGAGCCGGCTTCTAGCCAATTGTCAGAGTCGTAAGCGGGTCCACGCGTCGCGACGTTCTCGTAGAACTCACCGTTCAGATGGACATGTGCCGATGCTGCAGCAGTGATATCGACGCTGGTGATGGTGGCGCGCTTGTCAGCTCCAGCAGCATCGATGCCCCACGAAGTGAGTTCGGTGCTCACGCCGGCGCTGAACTTGACCGTTTCCAGATCGCCCGCGGCACGTGCATCGCCGATGCGGCCGATTTCGACGTCGCTGTGTGTCGACGATTCGACGACCAAGTGTTGCAGATTCGAGGCCTTGTCCATCAGGCTGGTGAAGCCATACTCGTTGAAAAGACCGCCCGCCGTGATGTCTCCCAGGTTGGTCGACTTGATGATCAGGCGCTGCACCGTGTCGCCGTCCAGGATGGCGCTGTCGGTGTAGTTGTTGGCGTCGATCGTCAGGTTGCCAACCGAGTTGTTGGTGATTGTCACGTCGGTCGTGTAACGGCCCGTGAAGGAGTCGTCCACTTGCAGGCCGCTGTAGATCGCAACGTCTTCGGTGCCATTGTGGCTAAGCGACACCTTGTCGGCGTTGATCACGCGGATGCCAGCGGGGTTGCCGGCATTGCCGATCACACCGGTCTTGTCCTCGATATTGATGTCGAGGGTGGTCAGGCCTTCGCCGTCGTAGTCCACTTCGACGCCTTGCGCCAGGTCGCCCTTGATGTTCAGGGTCTTCAGCGTATTGTCGAAGTTGTTGAAGTCGGCGCGGCCGCTGGACTTCTGCAGGTCGATGGTGGCCAGATCGTTGATGTTGGTGCCGTCCAGGTGAACCGAGTTCACAAAGATGGCATCCAGGGTCTCGACACGGCTGATGGTCGGCGCGCGGTTCGACTCGGCAACGGTGCTGTTGGCGTCGAAGGTAGCGATGATCTTGTCGGCGCCAGCGCCGCCATCGATCACGTCACCGGTGCG
>Ga0255338_1000632_pt1 | contig 96389 bp, 99 predicted proteins | sample MeOH1_35cm_T4_19_FD_203715 | JGI IMG/M metagenome (GOLD analysis project Ga0255338, IMG submission 203715) | Sandy soil microbial communities from University of British Columbia, Vancouver, Canada - MeOH1_35cm_T4_195 | ecosystem: Engineered > Artificial ecosystem > Sand microcosm > Unclassified ...
TTGAGTTGCCGTGAACCAGCTATTAAAAGCCCACAGATAATATTCTTTATCTCTTTTTTCATGAAGGAAGAGCGCGCTGGTGTTGACGATCCTCTCAAGACCTGCGCCGGCGTCGCCCCACTGAGGTTCGCCGGAAATCATAATCAGTAAGCTCGGCTCCTTGGAGTAGATAATCAATGGCGGATCATTTTTTAAGACAACAGGTGGTTTCTCAGCTTCGCCTTGGCTGGCGGCGAGATTATTGACCAACGAACGGTAGGGGATTTGCGCTTGTTTGCCGTTGAGAGCTTTTTGCAGGTCCTGTTTAAATTTTTCTTCATTAAAGTTTTTTGCGGGGATTTCAAGCTTTCCCACCTTGGGATTGCTGAGAGTGACGACACCTTGGTCTTTGGCCACGAGGGCATCGGTGGTGAGTGTGAAGCTCCCAAAAACGTCTTTTTTGTTTTGCGTGAGTTTAAATGCAGCTTGCGCCGAGACTTTCGTGTCATTCATCGCCATCACTTGCGGCTGATAGATCAGAACCTTTTCATTTTTATCAAGCTTCACTTCCCGTGGCCATAGTTGTGAGTCACTCGAGGGTTTTGGAGTTGCTGCGAATGTCGTGATAAGAAAAAACATTAAAATTTTCATATTACTGTCCTAACGGAAATTGGAAGTTAAGCCCGACGAGGGTTTGAAACTCCGGCTGTAGGGGACCTTTGTGAGCCACAGTCCATTGCGGTTCCGCATAGAGATTCATCACGATGCCGCTCTCAAGTTTCCAAACTTTCCCTAGACCAAAGCCGACCGGAATATAGTAGTCACCGGTCTCCCAGTTGAAATTCCAAATACCGACGGAGCGGAGGTAAAAAGCATGGGGCAGGTTGTAGATCAGAAACGGCTGCACCGTAAAAATATTCTGCGTCGGACGGTCGCTCTCGCCGCCGATATCGTGTTGGTAGGTGAACAGCCCCCCAAGCAGACCCCAGGTTGCTGGTGCAATAATCGTTGCCGCGGCACCCAGCTGCCATTTGCCGGCCCCGGTTTCATCTTTCGATGCCGTCGGCAAAATAAAATACGGACCGATCCCGAGTTGAAGCTCCGGACTTCCCATCAGAAAAATATCAAAGAAGTTGAGATCACCAAAACCGCTGACATGCTCGCCTGTGGGACTAGGATTTGTATTGTAAGGAATCGTGAGTCGGGCCAGCTGCGGATATCCCCCCAGCATCATCGGCAGAGTGCCGCGAACAAGAAAGCTATTCGCGCTTTCGTTGGAGTCGTAGAGGGAAGAGATGATGTAGTCCTGAAGGTTCAACCCCGCCATCGGCGTGAGGGGGTTGTTGGACTTGTTCATATCTTCCGTCGAGGCCTGTGCATGAGCTGGGGAAATGCGAACGAGCAGAGTCAGCACGATCGCTGAAAAGATCAGACTAGATCTCATGAGTCCTCCCGATTTTTTTGCGTTCGGTAATATTCAACGCAAAAAACAGTCGGGAGTTGAGGCTTTTCTGCCGCTTCTGCTAGTGAGCAAATAAATTTATGTCGAGATGTGTGAAGGCACAGTCGCGGGGACTGTTAAATAAAACTAATTTTGTGATTTCTTTTTGTTTGTGTTCGCACCACCCGCTACTCCGGTGTGGTTGCGCCAGTTGTACTGAGGGTCGGTTTTTGTGCGGTTGTACCAGGCATCCCATTTCTTTTTTGGGAGTTTGTGGCTGACATTGCCTTTTTCGTCGAAAATATCGGGATCTTTGCCGAAAAGAAAATCTAGAACTTTACCCATGAATTTACCCCGCGTGTTGTGTTGATATATTTTTATAAAACAAAGCAGGGCTTTAAAGAATCAATTTTTTGCCAAAAATATGCGACGCACTAAGAACGTGGGTTCGCGCAAACATCAATGATGTCCAGACCTTCGTCTTCGCTCACATGGCGTCCGCCTTTGAAATGCTTAAAGCACGCTTGGGCCGCAGCCTCGTAGGCTTCTTCATAACTTGCAGCTTGCCGTGTGTAAGAAAAAGTATCCGTCTTCAACTTGTATTTGAAGTCATAGGATTTTTGCTGTGGAGCCTTCTCAATCCAGCCAAAGCTCGTTGATGAAATAGCCATCAAAAGGGTCACTAATAGGGTCTTTTTCATACTGCCTCCTCGAGCTGCTAACAGCTCTTAACTGCTTAATCTGCAAGCGAAGGGCCCGAAAACCCCGAAATGGCTTCGAGTCTGTTTTGTAACATATTGAAAATACTGGATAAAAATATCTCACCTTGAGACACGATTCTTGTTGCCAAGCCCGGGGGGAAAGTGACACTTTTGGTGCTCGATTGTTTACCGAGTGGTCATCGGGGGGTGCCATCCAGTGAGAGCAGTAAAATCGCTTCTATTTTTCCTTGGGTTTAGCTTGAGTTTTACGGCTCACGCCCTAACCAGCGGTCAGTTCGTTGGCCGTTATGGAATTATTCGAGTCGTTGCTCGCGATGCCTCTGGGGCCACTGATACAGACGGCCAAGTTCTTCTGAACGCGATGAATGTGCCGACACAAAACTCCATGCTCGGTCCCGGAAAGGTGATCGAGAGTTCCGACCGGGCTTTGCAGTTTATTTGCGCCGATCGGCCCCAAGTCGGCGCCGAATGTTCCATCTTCATTCAGCAAAATGGCCACGGCATTGTCGATATGTTCCGCAAATACATGCAGTATAAAGTCATCGGCTCTGAAGCAGACGTTTATGCGAAGCTTTTTAAAATGGATGGAAGTGGTGAATTTCATTTCACTTCCATTGAAGGCAGTCTCAAGGTCGAGGTTCGACCTCAATACTTTGAAGTGTATTTTAAACCAGCTCCCGCAGCGACCATCGCGCGTGAATCTTTGCTAGTGATTGCCAATGTAGAAGACACGCTGAAAATTTCTCACGTGCAAAACTTCTGGGACTCTTTGAACTACGACACCAATAACAAGAAACGCTATTTGGGTATGAGTGAAGCGTTGAATATTTTGGCCGCAGCAAACCCTTCCGCACGTTTTGTATATTTGACCCGTGGAACGGAGTTGGTTTCCGGCAAGATCGAGCGCGAGTTCCTCGTGAACTTTAAGTTTCCTCGTGGCGAGTTCAAAGATTTCAACAAAGGCCCTTACTCAACAACCCGTTTAGCGGATCTTCGTAAAGTGATTCAGCTAAGTGGCGCAAAAAAAGTGATTGTTTTGACTCACAATGGGGCCTCCGATCCGGCAATTTTCAACACGCTGGCCGGCGAATTCAAAGATATCGATTTCAATCAATACATCCATCTTGTTTACTCGACCTCGTCATCAACAGAAGTTGGCACAGACCTTTTTACGAATCAGACTGGGTATGTGACTTCTGTAGAGCTTTTGGTAGATTGGCAGCAAAAAGGCTTTACAGGGCTGACCGAGACAGTAAAGTTCGCAAGCTCCATGGTTGGAAAAGTGATCACGGAGAATCCGGAAGTTTCCCAAGAGGACGAAGTCGCGATTCCAACCTTCGTGAACTGCGACGACTTCCAATGGCGTTGGCCGGTGGATGGGGACTTCAAAGTCTTGGCTCCATTACGAGAGCACTTAGGACATCGCTGCCATTTTTTTGAAAATGAAAATTAAATATCAAGTTCCGCGTCTTTATGAAGGTCTTTTGCCTAAGGACCTTTTGCAGATGGATCCCCAAGAAACCAAAGCAACCTGCGACCAATGTATTATGGCGAAGCCGAAAAATCGCGGCGTGATTTTTTATGAGGCCGACCTGAAGTGCTGCACCTTTTATCCGTTTTTACCAAACTATGTGGTCGGGGCGATTTTAAGTGAAGAGTCACTAGCCGCACCTTCCGCAGTGGCGGCCATTCGCCGCAAGATCACGAACCGCGAATACAGTTTGCCTTTAGGTCTAGTGGCGCCGCCGAGTTATCAGGTTCCTTTCAATCATCGCAAACCGAATGAGTTCGGGCGGCGAGCGGATTGGCTTTGTCCCTATTTCAATCATGAAAAACAAAACTGTGGAATCTGGCGCCATCGCGGCGCCGTCTGCACCAGTTTTTACTGCAAGAGCTCTTTTGGTAAAGCGGGGCTTGCTTATTGGGATGAGCTCTCGAACTATCTCACATACGTCGAGATGGCTTTGATGGAAGAAACTCTGGTGATGCTCGATTTTTCTCCACGGCAAATCAGTGATTTATTAAATTATTTGAATAGGCAAGAAGCCACTAAGACCGAATTGAGTAGCCAGCGCATGCCCGAAAAGAAAGCGCGCGCGCTGTGGAACGGCTATTACGACGACCAGGAAGGATTTTTTAGAAAGTGCTTTCAGATTGCGAAGGAATTGGATAGAAAAGGCTTCAGGGAATTGATCGGCGAGCCCGGTCAACAACTCGAGAATCGTTTACGGAAAGCGTTTGAGAAAATATGCCCCTAATTGCCGATCGCCAGCAGCAAATAATTCATGAATTCCAAGGTCTTAAAGACTGGGAAGATCGCTATAAGAAAATCATCGACATGGGCAAACAGCTTCCTGAAATGCCCGCAGAATTAAAAACCGAAGAGAATCAAGTGAAGGGCTGCCAGTCACAGGTCTGGTTGCACGCGCAGCTCACTCCGCAAGGAGAAATGATTCTTCAAGGTGATAGTGATGCGATGATCGTGAAGGGACTTGTTGCTTTGTTGTTGCGTCTGTACTCCGGCGCAAATCCGAACGAGATTTTGCAAACGCCTCCAGAATTTTTGCGCGCTCTCGGCTTTGAAGGAAACCTTTCTCCGAGCAGAGCGAACGGTCTTCACTCAATGTTGAAGCAAATTCGTCTCTACGCAACGGCCTTTGCCTACGTCTTGAATTCAAAAACTCCTTCGTAAAAAGTTTGACCTTCGACAATTCTGTTTTCAGAATGAGAAAAGATGCACGATGCATCTTCTTCGAAAAAACCAGGAGGGTTTGGTGGTCAAAGCAATTCTTCTCGTCGCCCTTTGTTATTTCCTTTCTCCCATCGCAATCGCAAAAATCCAAAGCAAAGTTATTTATGGTGACGACAATCGTTTAGAATACTTCCAAGTACGCCGTTCAGATGTACGTGAGGTGGCCGACAGCACGGCAGCCGTGGTTCGTAATACCAATCTTCAGCCGAAAGCTGATGGTACTACTGAGATTTCTGCTAAAACATTTCAAAAATCCGTGGGTCTTTGCAGTACAGAACGTTTTGCAGAGGAACCCTCAGGTGCCTACTGTTCTGCTTTCTTAGTAGGGGACGATATGGTGGCGACAGCTGGCCATTGCATTGATGATTCTCGCTGCCCACAAAGCAGTTTTGTATTTACATATAGAATGTCAGAGCAAGGCATCGCTCCTATGAGCGTGAGCAGTTCTGAAGTCTATGCATGCAAGCAGGTTCTTGAAAGAGAACAAACCGGTGCTCAAGATTATGCCCTGGTTCAATTGGATCGCCCGGTTCGTGGTCACCGTATTTTGACTTTGGCTAAAGACCCCGTTCAAGTGGGTGATGCCGTATTGACGGTGGGTCACCCGTCGGGCATTCCAACAAAGATCACTGACAACGGCGTTGTTCGCAGCACGAAGTCTGCGTTCTTCACTGCTAACTTGGACACTTACGGCGGTAACTCAGGTTCTGCAGTTTTCAATCAAAACACTTTGGAAGTAGTAGGTATCTTGGTTCGTGGAGAAAGCGATTTCGTTTATGATAGCGTGAATAAGTGCGCTGTTAGTAACCGTTGCGCTTCGGATTCTTGCCGTGGTGAAGACGTGACAAACATCTCTTACATTTCAGAAGCTTTAAAAAGAAACTAGTTCTGCTCCTAAAACCACCTTAAAAACCCAGGTCCCTAAATCTGGGTTTTTATTTTTTTATGTTACATGGATTTTAGTCAAGCGGCCTAAAGAGTGGCATGAACTCGGTGCGAGTCATCCATATCATCGAGGAAGTTCAAAAACTCTTCGACGTCTTTTTTCTGAGCATCATTCAACTCTGTAGGAGTTTTCGGTTTATAAGAAAGTTCCGCGGTTGAAACCTTCCAGCCACGCTTTGTGAGCGCGTCCGTGACCAAGCCAACGTCGGAATGAGCTGTATAAAACTCGTAGGCACCTTCGTCGTCTTTATAGACTTCGTTCGCACCGGCTTCGATGGCTTCTTCATCTGGATCAAAAGTTCCAGCTTTGGTGGCAATGATATAGCCGACGTGTTCAAACATCCATGCGACGGAACCGGATTCACCCATATTGCCTTCGTGAGTTTTGAAAGCGTGACGGACTTCTGAAGCGGTGCGGTTCTTGTTATCGGTCTGGCATTCTACGATCACGCCGACGCCGTGAGGACCATAGCCCTCAAAGACCATTTCTTCGATGATTTTTCCATCATCCAAAAGCCCAGCACCTTTTTTAATCGCTCGGTCAATAGTGTCGGTGGGGCAAGAGGCCTTTTTAGCGGCATCAATCGCCATACGCAGACGGGAGTTCGCGGCCGGGTCAGGTCCACCAGCCTTTGCTGAGACCGCAATCTCGCGCGCAAGTTTGGTAAAGATTTGGCCTTTTTGCATGGCCCTTTCGACTTTTCCGGCGTTTTTCCAGGATTTTCCCATTGTTTAACTCCCAATTATCTCCCCCAATGAAATCAAATTCGGAAATATTTGGCAAGACAGGGCGCGGGATGTAAAAGGGGGCATGTCGATTCTTGAGACCGCCGATGTGTGGGAAAAGATTAAAAATATTCAAAACTCTTGCGAACACCTCGTTCAAGGGGGCTCCTTCGCCGTTCCCACCATTCCGGGGCGGGATGTTCCAGTTTTGGATTCGAAACTACATCCTCCCAAGCTGGGCTTTTCCAAGCTCGAAGGGCAGGCCCGGATGCTCCATGATCTGGCCAGTATTGAACTTCAGGCCATGGAATTAGGGGTGCGCACGCTCGCGGAATTTCCCGATGCGCCCCCGGCTTTTCGCGAAGAGTTGATGGCGGTGACAGTCTCTGAAGGAACGCACTTGCGTCTCTGTTTGGAGGGCATTCAAGATCTTGGTTTCAAATGGGGAGACTGGCCGGTTCACTGTGCCCTGTGGGACGCGGTGAGTGCAGAGGATTCGCTGCTCGATCGCATTTTGATCGTGCATCGCTATCTCGAGGGCAGTGGGCTCGATGCGGGAGCCTACCTCATTCAACGTCTGGATGGTGTCGACGACGGCAAGCTCACACGCAAAATCGTCGGGCAAATAAATTTCGAGGAAATTGGTCACGTCGACTTCGGTTCGCAATGGTATCGCAAGATTTGCAAATTTGAAAAAATCAACCCCTCCGATGATTTTGCAAAACGAATGAACTCGCTTCGTCACAAACTTCCTAAGCGCATGGAAAAAATCAATCATGATTTGCGTCGCAAAGCGGGTTTCACGGAGGGGGAAATACTCGCCTGCGAGCAGTACCGAGAAAGTATTCTTCCGTACCAACAAAAGCTCCAACTCGGAACATAAGCGGAACAGCTATGACATCTGTCTAAGTCGTAGACAGCGGAGCGCCTAAAATGTTGGTCAGTTCGTATAATCCTTTCAAGTTCAAATAAACCAGTTTATAGGTCTGTTTTTTTTGGCAATGCCTTTGCTCTCTAGGACTCCAAACAGTTTGCTTTGGAGGAACGATGAAATCCCAAAAGAGTCTTTTTTTAGCCCCGATGCTGGTGCTTTTAAACTTCCAAACGGCGATGGCCGGTGTGGTTGGTGATGTTAAAACATTCAAATCACCCAACGGCGTGACTGAATCTTGCATTGTCGTGAACAAGCTCCCACTCGGAAATTACTCTAAGGGTGATGTCGAGAAAGAAAACGAAACCTGTGCCATTGATTTCTATAATAACTCCGTAGCTCTGTGTCCGAAGACTTGGAGTACAAGTCCTGGAACCATCATCCGGGATAACTCGAGCACTGGCAAAAGCTCTGCTCAGTCAGAGGCGACAAATTGCAGTCAAGACAGCTCTATGAAATCCATCGCGAAATTCAAGCAAACGATGAATCGCAATGGGACGAGCGGAACTTATTCAATTTCTTCTATCTTGTACTATCACTTCTCACGCGCTTTGAATGCGACTGTCGACATTCCGGTGGCTGTTTACAGAACAATGGATCGCAAAGCTCACTATGATCGCGTTTCTTCAAAAGCTCGTCCTTCATCTGCAGCGAAAATGAATCTTGCTGGCTGGGGCCACTTAAAAAATGCGGAAATCACTCCTTCTACTTACTCTCCGACTTCAGATCTTTTCACTGAGGATGGTCAAATCTACGGTGCCATCTTGAAAGACAAAGGTGAAAGATATGGTTTTGAAGTCAACGGCACACGTGCGAGTGGCTGGGGTAAAGGTCAAAACATGGACTTCCAAAAGACTCCAGGTTTCATGGCTTTGAAATCCAGCAAGCCAATGCCTCAGGCGATCGATGACGGTATTGATCAGGCTTTCAGAGATCCTAAGATGTCTAAAGCCTTCAACGGCGCGCGTCCTTCACAAGTTCAAACGACTTTGTGGATGAAAGAGATCAGCGAAATCGTGATCTTGGATTATATCTTTAGTCAGCAAGACCGCGTTGGTAACATCGACTACCGCTGGTTCTGGATTTTCGATAACAATGGCCAGGTTCAGATGAAGAAAGAAGATTCTGAGGTTTCACTCGCACGCAAAGGCAATATCCGTGTGGGTTCTGATATCGCTTCTCTCAATCCAGTCTTGGTCCAGAAAACTTCCATCGGCGATAACGACGCTGGCGGTATGGTTTCTTACGCGAACTTCACAAAAGCGACGGGCATGCTTGAAGGCATCCGTCACATTCATCCAGACACTTACACTCGGTTGGTTCATCTTGCGCATGACTTCGAACAACAAGGTGGAAATTTTAAAGCGTTGCAAGGCATGGGCTTGCGTGCTGACAGCTTGAAGCAAACAGTTGGTAACACGAAGATGGCGGCGTCAATCTTGATGCAAGCTTGTGAGTCTGGTTCTTTGAAGTTCGACCTTGTTAGCTACAAAGACGCTTACAAAGGTCAGTTCCAGAGCAATCCTGTGAACTGCCGTAATCCATAACAGAGATTTAGAAATTTAGAGATTTATAGAGGGCTTCGCGGTGCGGAGCCCTTTTTCTTTTACGGCGCGCTTTCTAGAAGTTTTTTTGTGTAAACGTGCTGTGGGTCCGTGAAGAGTTTCGCGCTGGGCGCGCGTTCTACGATTTCACCGAAGTATAAAACCAGCGTTTCATCGCAGACGTGTTTTACGACTGTGAGATCATGAGAAATGAAGATCATGCTGAGTTTGAATTCTTTTTGTAGGTCTAAAAGTAAGTTTAAAACCTGCGCTTGAATCGAAACGTCCAGAGCTGAAACGGGTTCATCCAAAATTAATAATTTCGGTCTGAGCATGAGTGCGCGAGCAATCCCTAGACGCTGTCGTTGACCGCCGCTGAATTGGTGGGGGTACCGTTCGGCGGTTTCGGCAAGCAAGCCGACCTTCTTCATCATTTCAAGGGCCCGGGCTTTTGCTTCTGCACGAGATATATTTTCGGTGACGAGTATCGGATCCGCAATGATTTCCCAGGCTTTTTTTCTGGGATTCAAAGACTGATAAGGGTCTTGAAACACCATTTGGATTTCGTGCGGGAATTCTTTTGCCGCGATATCTTTTAAATTTCGGCCGTTGAATGTGATTTCGCCCTCGTTAAATTCTTCAAGCCGTGTCAGTACCTTTGCCAGCGTGCTTTTGCCGCAACCGGATTCGCCGACGACGCCCAGGATTTTATTCTCTGGAAGCTCAAACGAAATGCCCTTTAAAACCGGATGCTCTTCGTCTTTTCCAAGCATCGACTTTGTAACATAAGACTTTTTAAGATTCTTGACCTGCAAAAGACTCATGGGGTCTCCAACGGATGATGGCAGGCAAATTTTTGCGAAGTGCCGGTGAGTTTTGGGTCCACGTTCACGCAAACATCCGTGCTGCGGGAACAGCGCGGGTGAAACTGGCAGCCGGTGGGACGCGCCTTGAGCGAGGGAACCACGCCGGGGATTGCGTACAGGGATTCCTTTGCGCCACCTTCGTGGGCACTGGGGCGCGCTTTTAAAAGGCCAAACGTATAGGGATGATGTGGATGTTGAATCACGTCTTCGGTGCGGCCGCTTTCGGCGATTTCACCGGCGTACATCACTTGCACGCGATGCGAGTATTTTCTAACCAGGGCCAGGTCGTGACTCACAAAGATCATCGACATCTTATTTTCTTTTTGCAGATCTAAAAGCAGGTCGAGAATTTGTTTTTGAATTGTGACATCGAGTGCGGTCGTGGGCTCATCGGCAATGAGAAGTTTGGGATGGCAGCTGATCGCCATGGCAATCATCACCCGCTGGCTCATGCCGCCGGAGAGCTCAAACGGGTAGGCGGTAAAGCGTTTTTCTGCCTGTGCAATTCCCACACGTTCTAAGAGACCGAGGGCGCGCTTTTTAGCGACGTCTTTGCTGATATCAAAGTGACAGCGCAAAGTCTCAATCATCTGATAGCCGACAGTGAGACTTGGGTTCAGTGCCGTCATCGGGTCTTGAAAGATCATCGCGATTTGCGAGCCGCGGATTTTACGCAGTTCTTTTTGCGAATTCAGATCCAGATTTTTCCTGTTGAATAAAATTTTTTTCGCCGTGATTTGCGCATTCGCCGGGAGAAGTCCCATCAAAGCGAGGTTCGTGACGCTCTTTCCAGAGCCCGATTCGCCGACGACACCGAGAACTTCCGATTCCGCAACGGAAAAAGAAACCGGACGAAGAGCTTCGAGCATTCCCGAGTCCGTTTTAAATTTTACCGAGAGGTCTTCGATTTCTAACAACATCTTTAAGCCCGGTTTTTCAAACGCGGATCGAGAGCATCTCGAAGTCCATCGCCTAAGAGGTTAAAAGAAAGTACGACCAGCAAAATACAAATTCCCGGAAGATTCACCATCCACGGCGAAGTTTCCAAAAAACTGCGCGCATCGGAAAGCATCGTGCCCCATTCCGGCGTCGGCGCTTGGGCTCCAAGTCCCAAAAACCCAAGAGCCGCGCAATTCAGAACGCCATCGCTAAAACCAAGACTGCCTTGAACAATCAGAGGAGCAAGACAGTTCGGAAGAATTTCTTTAAACAGAATCCTTAAATGACTTGCACCATAGAGACGCGCTGCCTGCACATATTGTTTATTTTTTTCAGCAAGTACCTGCGCCCGAATCAAACGGGTAAAGTTAGGCAGTGCTACAATCGAAACCGCGACGATCGCATTCACGAGTCCCGGTCCCAAGACGGCAACAATGACAATCGCAAAGAGCACGCTCGGAAGCGCCATAATAAAATCCATCGCACGTGAAATCACGCGATCGGTCCATCCACCGAAATAGCCGGCAAGAAGGCCCATCAAAGTACCAAGGCTGGCTGCAAGCACAACCACACTGAGTCCCACTAAGAGCGAAACCCGAGAGCCATAAAGTAGCCGACTGAAAAGATCGCGGCCGATATCGTCGGTGCCAAATAGAAAAAAATTGTTATTAAGTTGCGTGCCGGGCGGAAGTCTAAGTGCTCCTTCGATAACTTGATCGGGCGCATAGGGGGAAAGGAGCGGCGCAAAGATTGCCAGAAGCATGAAAACCAAAATCAGTACAAGGCCGGCAAGGGCCCCTTTGTTTTTTCGAATGTCACGGCTGAGTTCCAAGAAAAAATCTTTCATATTACTTTAACAGCGCATTCTTCATTCGTGGGTTGAGGTAAATATAAATCAAATCCACCAGTGTGTTGGTGAGCACGATAATCACAGCAATAATCAAGACGCCGCCCTGAATAGTCGGGTAGTCACGAGCCGTAATGCTCGTCACAATCCATTTACCAATGCCAGGCCAGCTAAAAATAGTTTCAGTGAGAATCGCACCGGTAATAATGGTGCCAAAGCAAAGGGCGAGTGTTGTCACAATCGGAATCAAAGCATTGCGAAACGCATGAATCAAAACCACGCGCTTCTCTGAAAGACCTTTCGCGCGCGCTGTGCGCACATAATCTTCGCCTAAAACTTCGAGAAAGCTCGAGCGAGTCATGCGTGCCATCACGGCTAAAGGAATCGTACCTAAAACAATCGAGGGAAGTATCAAATGTCGAAGTGCACTCCAGAAGGGTTTGAAACCCTCAGCTTCGCGCACGGAAGATTGCAAGGCGTCGATCAAATACAGTCCGGTCTGCATCGGAATATCGTACTCCAGCGCAATCCGTCCTGAGACCGGAGTCCAGCCAAGCTTCACCGAGAAAAACAAAATCAAAACCAGGCCCCACCAGAAAATCGGCATCGAGTAACCGGCGAGGGAAGTTCCCATCAGAAAATAATCAAAAAAGGTATTCTTCTTAAGAGCAGCGAGAATTCCAAAGGGGATTGCGAATAGAGTCGCAAAGACCAGCGCGACGATGCTGAGTTCGACCGTTGCGGGAAAACGCTCTTTGAACTCTTCCCACACGGAATTCTTAGAAGTGACGGAAGTGCCAAGGTCGCCCTTTAAAACTTGGCCCGTATAGTCCACGAACTGCACGAGAATCGGCTTATCAAGCCCTAGTTTCGCTTTAGCGGCCTCGTAAGCGACGGGATCCATGTTGCGCTCTCCGATCATCAAGAGCACCGGATCGCCCGGCACCAGACGAATGAGAAGAAAACAAACGAAAGTGATTCCAATCAAAGTTAGAATCATCTCCATGAATTTCTTCCCCAAAAAGAGCAACATTCCTCCGCCTATTATTCGATACTGACGTTGTTAAATTTGTCAGCGCCCAATGGATCCATTTTATAATTCTTCACGCTCTTAGACATCGCACGGAAAACTGTGGAGTGATCTAACGTCACCCAAGGAGCTTCTTCTTTGAAAATATTCTGCGCTTTTTTGTAAAGCTCAGTACGTTTTTTCATGTCTGTATTCTTTTTGGCCTCGACGATCAAGTCGTTGAAAGGCTTATAGCACCAACGAGAGTAGTTGGAGCCAGACTCAACACTGGAGCATCCCAAAAGGACATTCATGAAGTTATCTGGATCGCCGTTATCGCCTGTCCAGCCAAACTGAATCAGCGTGTGCTCACCCGTTTTTGATTTCGACAAGTACGTCGGCCAGTCGAAAGTCACAAGTTTAATTTTAATACCCACTTTTGCGAGATCGGCTTGCATCATTTCGCCCATTTTTTTGCCGTTGGGGTTGTAAGGACGGGAAACCGGCATCGTCCACATTTCTGTTTCAAAGCCGTTCGGATAGCCCGCTTGCTTCAACAACTCTTTCGCCTTTTCAGGATTGTAGTCGTAATCTTTAACAGAATCGTTGTAGGACCAGATCGTTGGCGGGATCGGGTTCTTCGCCACCGTCGCATTTCCGAGGAAGATGGCATCGATGTAGGATTTGCGATTCAAGGCATGAGCCACCGCTTTACGAACGAGCACATTGTCAAAAGGCTTTTTCGTCACGTTCATCGCAAGGTAAGCGACGTTGAGTCCTGGCGCGCTCATCACGTTTAGTTTCGCATCGGCCTTCAGAGATTCCAAATCCGTCGGAGCTGGTTCTGCGGCAAACTGACATTCACCTGTTTTTAGTTTTTGTGCACGCACGTTTGCATCCGGAGTGATCGCGAAAATCAATTTCTCGATATTACCTTTTTTGCCCCAGTACTTATCAAACGCAGTGTATTTCACCGAGCTGCCTTTGGCATAAGACTGGAAAACAAAAGGTCCCGTGCCCACGGGGTTCAAATCGATGTCCGCTTGTTTGCTTTGAGCTGTCAGCTGGTCTGCATATTCTTTCGAAAGAATTTCCATGAAGGGCATCGCAAGATTTGCAATGAATGGAGCTTCTGGGTAGTTCAAAGTAATTTCCACCGTCATCGGATCTTTCGCCGTGATGGATTTAATGACTTTGCCCATGTCCATACCTTGGAAGTATTCGTAGTTCCCGCCGCCCACGTTATGGTACGGATGATCTTTCTTCCATTGGCGCTCAAACGAGAACAGTACATCGTCTGCATTGAAATCACGTTTCGGCGTAAAGTTTTTCGTCGTGTGGAATTTCACACCCTTACGAAGTTTAAAAGTGTAGGTGAGTTTGTCTTTGGAGATTTCGTAAGACTCCGCCAGCATCGGAACCACTTTTGTGGTGCCCACTTCAAACTCAACAAGACCGTTATACACGGGATGAGTGGTGTTCAGAGAAGTGCCATCGGTCACAAGTTGAGGATTAAAAGAACTCGGGCTGCCTTCTGAACAGTACACCAAAGTTTTGCCTTCACCATGAGCAGCCAATGTCACCAGCAAAGAGCTGAGTCCAAACATAAGAGCCAACAATCGATTCATGAATCCTCCAAAGGTTTCTTTAGGAACGATTGTTATTTAATTTTGTTTTTGTTCAGATGGCCAGTAAGAAATTTGTATATCGCGTGTCAATCCAAGCTCTCGCCGGGCTCTAAGAAGCGCCATTTTCCCTCGGGGAGCTGGCCGAGTTTGATTTTGCCGACTCGAACACGCTTCAGACCCCGCACCTTGAGGCCCACAGCCTCGCACATGCGGCGGATTTGACGTTTTTTTCCCTCGTTGAGGACAAAACGGAGCTGATCTTCGTTCACCCATTCCACGATCGCCGGGCGAAGTGGTTTTCCATCCAGCGTGAGCCCATGTCGGAGGAGTTGCAGTTTCTCTTTTGGCAAAATGCCCTCAACACGGACGAGGTATTCTTTGTCGATTTCGCTATTTTCGCCGATGATTTGCTTAGCAATGCGGCCGTCCTGAGTGAAAATCAACAAGCCTTGGGAGTCGATATCCAAACGGCCCGCGACCGCGAGGCCTTCAAAGGACTCTTTCGAAAGTTTTTGTTTGCTGACGCCGAACTGGTTTTCAGGAGTGATCAGTTTAATAGCCGGAGTGTACTGAGGCTCCGGTTGAGCTGACACGTAGCCGATGGGTTTATTTAATAAAATGGTCGCCAGATTTTTTTGGGTTTTCAGAGCCTTCGCATCCAAAGTCACACGGGCATGAGGGGAAACTTTCGTGCCCAAAACGTCGACTTTCACGCCATCGACCATCACTAAGCCTGCCGCGATGTACTGATCAGCTTCACGGCGCGAGCACAGGCCTTTTTCGGCCATCAGCTTCGACAATCGGACTTTGTTTTCTTCACTGCTCACGGTCGGATCTCCACCCACAAATCGTTCATTTCAAAGAGCTTTATATAGGAAATTTTCTCAGCTGGGGAGCGCTCTTGAAGTTTTTTTAGGAGATAAAGGGCCATATTCTCCGTGGTGGGGATGGTGTTTTTAAATTCCGGGATCACAAAGTTGAGATGCTGGTGATCCAAGAGGTCCGTCACGGACTTCACGTTGGCCTGCAGGGTTGTTCGTGGAGCCTTGGGGGCCTCAATGCCGACCTCAAAGCGGTAATTGTGGCCATGGCCATGCTCGGTAAAGCATTTGCCGAAACAAGCGGTATTTTGCTCTGCCGACCAGGATTTTTGGTGATATAGGTGAGCGGCGCTAAAGGTTTCGCTTAAAACTAAAATCTTTGTCATTGTAGATTGATTCCGCCATCCACAGCGAGGACCGCGCCCGTCGTCCATGGCGAAAGGTCTGAGCCCAAAAAGTAAATACTTTTTGCTAAATCTTCAGCCGTGCCGATGCGGCCGAGCGGTTGAAGTTTCGCAAGCTCGTCCAGGCGCTTTTTCTTTTGTTGATCCTCGAGGCTATGAAAAGCATGGATCGGCGTATCGACGATGCCTGGGCAAATGCAATTCACCCGCACGCCATAAGCTCCAGCTTCTTGTGCCAGACTCAAAGTCCAATTAATCATCGCAGCCTTCAGCGCAGAATACGCACCGGTATTCGACGACGGCTTCATTCCCAAGGTCGAAGAGACATTCACGATGGAACCCTTTTGTTGTTTTTTGAAATACGGAATCAAAAGCCGGGTGAGGCGCACCGGGCCCAAGAGGTTCGCCTGGTACATCGAGTTCCAAACCGCATCCGTACCTTCCTCCATGCTGTGAGTTTGAAAAATGCCGGCGTTGTTCACCAACACTTCCATGCGATAAAGCGGGTTTTCATAAATCTCGCGCACGCGCTTTTCCACCGCCGCTGGATCTGTGAGATCACACGACAGCAGGCACGCACCAGCTCCGCATTGCAGAGCCGTTTCCTCCAGGCGCTCTTTACTGCGTCCCATAAGATAGACAAAATACCCTTGGCGGGCAAATTCCAGAGCGGTGGCTTGGCCAATGCCGGAGCTCGCTCCGGTGATCAGTGCTGCTTTTTTCATCGCAAATCCTCACTAAAGTCCAGATGGATCATGTTAGCAGGGGAATCTGCCGATGAGAAGGTATGTCTGTTCAAGAAGCTTTAAAAATCAGCCTCAAGTACTTCATTTTTGGCTTTATTTTCTTTATAGCCTTCTGGGGCCAGCTCTAAGCTGCGGTGCTTTCTGTTATTTCAAACTGGTGGAGTTTTACTCCTATGCACGCCGGTGCTACTTCCGTATATGTTTGAGCAAGTTCATCATCCGAAGGGTTACGGCCTGAAGGGATCAAAATCGCTTGCGAGATTATTTGGCCAGGAGTCTCGATCACAATACCGAGGGGCGTAAACGACCTCTAGCTTCATTCGATCTGGATCTTCGAATAAAACCGAATAATAGACCTCATCGCCGTCGGGGCCATTTTGGTAAAGAGAGGGGAGGCCATTGGCTTGCAGGATGTTTTTATAATAAACATCCACTTCTTCCATGGAGTTTGCATACAGAGCCAAGTGATTGAGTCCAATTCTCTTGCGGTGAAATCCGGCGGCTGTATGTTGCGGGTGGGTCGGGCTCAGGATAATTTTGAGAAATCCATCACAGTAAGCCGTGCAATCCTCGGTGCAAACGAGACGTTCCCAGCCGAGCGGTTTTAAAACTAGGTCGTAAAAGCGAATGGATTTTTTGTAATCGGAGACATTGATTTCAATGTGGGAGAGGCGAGTGCTGGAGTTTTTCATGAGATCTAAATCCCACACTCGTTCGGTATTTCGCAATCACCTTCGACGCCGATGGCAGTTATGCGTTATTTTTTGGAACGTAAACAAAATATTTGACAGGGGTTTTGGCGGAATTTCATTCGAGAAATTTTAAGTGCGGACCTTGTTATTATAGCTGTGTTAACAGCATTGCAAAGTCATTAGATGGCGCTTTGTTTTCTCAATGAGTCCGGTCTCGTGTGATTTTTTGATTCATCTTAGAGAGGATTTTAGAGTGAAAAATCCCACTTTAAAAGACCGTGCTAGAGTGCTTGCGGGTGAGAAGGAGGCAAGTATATGCATAAGAAAATTTTTAAAATCAATGAAGACGTAAAATCCCTTTGCGACGAAGTTCTGTTAGCTCAAACTGACTATCTCGTGAATGAGGAAAGACAAAATACTATTTTGATTTTGCGTCACTTGCGTGAAATTGAAATACGTCGGCTCTTTGTCGATCTCGGGTTTTCTTCAATGTATGAGTACTGCATAAAGCACCTAAAATACTCTGAAGGTCAAACTCAGCGCAGGCTTTCTTCGGCAAGGCTTTTTACTGAACTTCCGGAAATTGAAAATAAAATCCAAGCAGGAGATTTAAACATTACAAGCCTTTCTAAGATTCAGAGCTTTTTGAAAGTGGAAGAGTCTGCAGAAAATGAGCTTAGCCGTGAAGAGAAACTAGATTTAATTCACCATCTCAAAAATAAATCCACCAGAGAGGTAGAAAAAGATCTTGTGCGATTTTCAAATAGACCAGCCCTCATGGCAGAGAAATTCCAAGTGACAACTTTAATGCCAGTATTGGGTGAAGAGTTGGTTTCATTTGCGAAATTTGAAGCGCTATTAGATGAGGCTCAGTCTAAACTTTTAACAGAGTTTAAAAACCTCTTTGCCCACGAGCTCTCTGATTTTTCAGACGGTGCTATTTTAAATTTCCTCTTAGAAAAAGTGGTAAATCAAAAGAAGAAAAAACTAGGCCTAATTGAAAAAGACGAATGGACAACTAATAACGCGCCGCTGCCGTCGGCGCCGAAGGTGAAACAACAGCGAACTCATATTCCAATGGCGACTCAAAGAAAAGTTTGGGCCAGGGCAAACTCGTGTTGTGAGCATAAAAATAAAAACTCTCAAACTAAATGCAACTCAAAACACGCTTTAGAGATAGATCATGTAATTTCAATTGCACTGGGCGGAACCAACGCCCTAGAGAATCTCCAACTCCTCTGCCGAAATCACAACTCACGAAGGGCGATAAAAACTTTCGGGCTATATCATTAATTGAGAGGTTTTCATAAGGGCCTCGGCCACGGCTTTGGTTGGCAACTTTACTTTATCAACGCCGCCAGAGTGTACTTTAAAGAATCCTCTCCTGAAATGTGCACATCCGGTGGAACGCCCGTTTTCTCAAAAAAGCGGCCGTCGGTGAGTTCGTTGATTTTCATGCAAAGGGTGATATCGAGCTGGCTGTGGGGGAGACGGAGAACTCCAGAATTGCCAAAGTGAATCATCCCGTATGTGTTCTCGCCGACAAGAATGGTATTGGGATGCTTTTGCAAGTAAAGCGCGGTCCACTCGCCGCTGGATTTGGTCTTTGGGTCTATTAGTACAAAAAGACGACCCCGAAAAGCATCGGGCCCCAGAAGGGGGTTCAGAGAAGATTCCAACCGATTGATAGTTTTTAGCGGTTCGCGGTTCTGCATCTCGGAGGCTTTTTTTCTGCAAAGCTCGATCTGCTCGTGAATTTCTTTTGGTGCTTTATAACGGTCGTGTCCGTAGTTGTTTAAAATAATTTTCTCATAGGTATTTATTTGTAGGGCATAGGACTCAGGCGATTCACAAATGACCTCCTGAACCCAATCGATGACAAGCTCATTTCCTAAGAGCAGAGAGGTCATCTCAATGGCCTTAGTATCATTGCCGCCATCATTCCCACGCAGATCTATAATCATGTTGAGCGCATTTTTATGTTTCGCGACCTCTTCCAGAAATCCATTCCACGGATCTTCACTCGGTTGCGGAAACCAAGAAATCCCTATCACTGGGACTGGGCCCTGAAAACTTTGATGGAGATTGATGGACCAGACTTTTTCGCCGGCAATATTAGCCCCTGTGGTAGGAATGCGAAGATTTTTATGAAATTTCTTACCAAGCGTTTCTGTCCGCAGACGCACTTTAAGATGCCCATCGGGAATATCCCAAAGAACATCTGCCAAGAGAGAGCCGAATTCTTCGCAGCTCAATCCCTCAGAAACCCGCAATCCGTGAAGCGATCCTAGGACCCGGGCCCAAGCCTCCGGTGACATTTTCCAAGCCGCAGGATAAGCGCGGTCCAAAGCAAAAGCCAAGAGCTCCAGATCTTCTTTCATCTCTTGAACCGAGAGCAAAATTTTCCCAAAGGCGGGAAGGGAAGGATCAAATAAAAGATCTTCAAAAGAAAATTTCATAGAACATTTATATCACAACCACCCACGAGAAAAAGAAAAAAGCCCTTCATCTTGAAGGGCTATAACGGAAACGGGAATCGCAAGGGTTCAAAAGTTTCAGGATCAGGAACCTTTATGCAGCACGTTTTGCTTTCATAAAGTGGTAATGTTTTTTCTCGAAGTCGGCAGCTTTCGCGCCTTCTTTGGTGAGGAGACCGGCTTTAAACCATTCAAAGTGCTCCATGCAGAAACCAGCTTTTTCTGGCTTTTTATTGCAGCCTTCGCCGCAGCACTTCGTTGGGCCGAGTTGGATTACGTTATTAGGAACTTGTTTTTCGGTTTTTTTAGCATCAGACATTGGAATATCTCCCCTGTTGTATTCTTACCCTGTCGTCTCAGGACTGGATGTTAGACTTATCGGCCTTGATCCAGAAAAGTTGAGACAAAAGTTTTGGGGATGAATGTCTTAAAGGGGGAAAAGAGGTCTATTTATAGATCTATTTCGTGTCAGCCTGAGACGTCGGCCCGCTGAGATCAGCCAAGTCCAGTTGATTCATGGAGTTTAACTTCCAGCCGCTGAAGGTTTTTTTCGCCATGACTGAAAAATGAATTTCACCCAAAGGAATTAATAGATGCCGGCTCATTAAATAACGAACGCCTTCGGTGCAGAGCTTGCGCTGATCCTGTGGCGTCGTCGCTTCGCCGAGTTTTTTGAGGATCGTCATGTATTCGGGATCTTTCATTTGGATGTAGTTCTCGGGGCTCCAATCCGCAAAGGTCTCAAGCGTCGCGAGGCACGTCGGACGATCCGGGGCGACCCCTTTGCGGAAGATCGCGGGCGTGTTCTGTTGCAATTCATTGAGGAAAACTTTATTTTCCCTCAGCAAGACCTGAATTTTTAAATTCAAATTCTTCTGCCACTGCGCCTGCATCCACTCGGTGGCACGGCGATGATCTTCGCCCCCTAAGGCCGAGTACATGAGCTTCATATTGCTCGGAACCTTGCTGTCTTCCGCGAGAAGCTTCTTCGCTTTGCTAGTATCGACCTTGTAACATAATTCTTCTGTCGTCCACACCGAGGGAATTCCCGGACAACCCGGAAGTCCTTCGGAGGAAAAGATCTTTTGCAACTCGGGATAATTAAGAGAAAGTGCCAGGGCTTCGCGGATCTGCGGATGATCTTTGAGCGCAGGTCCAAATCCTAAATAGTCAAAGCGAACCACTGGGATCCAATAAAAATCAGGCCGCGATTTAAATTTCGGAATATATAAAGTCGGAAGCCGGCGCAGGAAACTCAGTTCGTTTTTTTCATACAGCTGAAGGGCCACGCTGTCTTCGTTGATAAAGAGAATCTCGACCAGCGGGCGCTTGGTGTAATTACCGAGCTTGTAGTTGGTATTATTAATCAACTGAATCTTTTGCCCGGGCAACCAGTCGATCAGTTTGTAGGGCCCGCTCACCACGAGCTCAGAAACTTTTTGCCCGGGTTTCAAAATATTTTTTACCGGTGCAATCAAGAAGCTCGCAAGATTGTATTCAAAGTCAGGATCTTTTTCTTCAAACTCAAAACGCAATGTATGAGCGTCCGGCGCGGTGATTCCCAGTGTTTCAATTTTCTTCTGGCCTTTATAAATCGCCGGCGCATTTTTGATTTTAAAAAGCATGTCGGCGCGGGGAGCGGCCTCTTTCGGATCCAAGACTCTTTGATAGCCCTTAATAAAATCCGCAGACGTGAGTGGGCTGCCATCACTCCACACGAGGCCTTTTTTGATTTTACAAACCAGTACCATCGCGCCATCGCGCTTGCAGCTTTCGCCCAAGTCGGGGACCAGGCCCTGTTTGTTGTCGTAGAAAAAAATATTTCGATAAAGATTCTGCAGAAGGTAGCTCGAGGCAGACGACTTCTGCTGATGGGGATCCAACTGGCTGGGCTCAACCGAGAGATGCAATTTGAACGTCGGCGCAGGAGCTTCCCCTGCACCGAAGGAAATGGAACAGAACAACAGAACGAGGCCAGCGAGGAATTTCAAGTGAGGCTCCTTACTTATCGAGCTCCATTTTGGCGATGGTTTGCAGTTGCATATTGGTCGTGCCTTCGTAGATCTGACCAATTTTAGCATCACGCCAGAATTTCTCGACAGGATATTCTTTGGTGAAGCCATTGCCGCCGAATAAATCCACTGCCGTCGAAGTGATATTGCAAGCCGCGCGGGAAGAGAACAACTTTGCCATCGCCGCGGCTTCGATGAAATCTTGACCGGAATCTTTCAAGCGAGCGGCATTGTAAACCATCAAGCGAGCAGCTTCAAGCTCTGTGCGCATTTCTGCAAGCTGGAACTGCACGCCTTGGAATTGCGCGATGGGTTTGCCGAATTGTTCGCGGGATTTAATGTAACTTAAAGTGGCTTCGTAAGCGCCTTGAGCGATGCCGACCATTTGCGCGCCGATGCCGATACGGCCTTCGTTGAGTGTTTCAATCGCAATCTTGTAACCTTTGCCGACTTCGCCGAGGACGTTTTCAACCGGCACTTCGCAGTTTTCAAACAACAACTCACAAGTGGAGCTGGCGCGAATACCAAGTTTGTCTTCTTTCTTGCCGACAGTGAAACCTTTGAAAGATTTTTCAACAACAAACGCGGTGATACCTTTGTAGCCTTTGCCGAAATCAACGTTGGCAAAGCAAATGAAGACGTGAGCTTCTTTACCGTTGGTGATCCAAAGTTTAGAGCCATTCAAAACATACTTGTCGCCTTTGAGCTCTGCTTTCAATTTCAAGGCAAAAGCATCAGAGCCAGAAGAGCTTTCAGAAAGAGCGTAAGCTCCAACCCATTCGCTCGCCATTTTTGGCAAGTACTTAGACTGAAGTTTTTCGTTGCCCCATTTTAAAAACGCATTGGTGACTAAAGTATTTTGCACGTCCAAAAGAACGCTGACAGAACCATCGACACGGCCGAGCTCTTCAACGGCCAAGCAAGCCATGGTGAAAGTCGACCCGGCACCACCGTATTTTTCTGGAGTCTCGATCCCCATCAAACCCATTTCGAAAAGTTTTTTAACGATGGCTGGATCCATCTCTGCCTTTTCGTCCATGTGAGTGACATGGGGTTTGATTTCCGATTCTGCAAAGCTACGAACGGCTTCTTGAAAGGCCTTTTCGTCTTCAGAGAGAATCGTCAGCGCAGGGCGGGCATCAACAGAATGGGACATCATAAACTCCTTCGGATGGTGATAAAAAAGCCCCTAAAAACTAGCTGCAAGGACGTGTGTAATCAATTGTGAATCGTGCGGTCGCCTTGCGCGTCATTAGCTGCTTCATCTTTGTGCACGAAACGAAGTGTCTCTAGACAAGTGTCTAGGCCTTGGGTACCGTTTAAGAATGGACATAATGGAAATTGGTGCAAAAGTAGGTGTTTATTATATTCCTTTTCTGTTCGCGCTTTGCTTTCATGAGTTCGCTCATGGCTGGGTGGCGAAGCTGCGTGGAGATAATACAGCTCAGGTGATGGGACGGCTGACGATGAATCCTGCAGCTCACATGGATTGGATCGGCACGTTCATGCTGCCCTTGATTTCTATTGTTTTTAATACGCCGATTTTCTTTGGCTGGGCGAAACCAGTTCCGGTCAATGCACGCAATTTGAAAGATCCCCGTAAAGATATGTTCTGGGTGGCTCTCGCGGGTCCGATGTCGAACATTCTTTTGGCTGTGATCGGGACCTTGGTGATCGCCATCACGGCGAGATACTTCCTCGTGTCTGAAGTGGTGATGTCTTTCCTTAAAATCGTGAAAGTCTTTATTACTACCAATCTGTTTTTGGCGGTTTTCAATATGATTCCGCTGAATCCTCTGGATGGCGGCAAGGTGCTTGCGCGCTTTTTGCCGGCGCATTTGAATTATAAATTGGAACAAAACGAACACATTACGAGTATGATTTTGATGGCTTTGATTCTCACCGGCGCTCTTCATGTTTTGGCGATCCCGGTTTACTGGGGCCAAGAACTTTTGATGAAGACAGCGTTGGGCGGGATGCTATGAGCGAAGAGCAACAGCAGCCTGCCAAACCGCCGCGCCGTCAGCGCGTGATGAGTGGAATTCGTGTCACCGGGCCGCTACACATTGGGAATTACTGGGGAGCTCTCAGCAACTTTGTGAAACTCCAGAACGAGGGAGCCTTTGATTGCTTCTTTGGAGCAATGGATTGGCATGGGATGACCACGGCCTACAAGGCCACCAATGAGGTGGCTCCATGGACGCGCGAGATGATCGCGGAGTTTCTGGCGTGGGGGCTCGATCCCGAGAAGTCGACGATCTTTGTGCAAAGCAAAGTTCCCGAGCACATTGAGTTGTTTATGATTCTGGCGAACCTCACCCCCATGGGATGGCTTGAGCGCGTTACAACTTGGAAAGATGCCGAGGAAGAAGCAAAGGCCAGCGATACTCATAATTTGGGCCGATTTGCTTATCCAGTTTTGCAGACGGCAGATATCATGATTTACCGCGGCGAAAAAGTGCCGATTGGAAAAGATCAAACGGCGCATTTGGAAATCTCGCGGGAAATCATCCGGCGCTTTAATCACATTTATAAAGCCAAATTGCCGGAGCCTATGCCCTTATTTACCGATGTGCCCGTGCTTCCCGGTCTGGACGGTCGTAAGATGTCCAAGTCCTACGGGAATACTCTCTACCTGACAGAAGATGAAAAGAATTTGAAGAAAAAGGTCAACCTGATGGTGACGGATCCACAGCGCGTACGCCGTGAAGATGCCGGCAATCCTGAGGTGTGTTCGGTCTATGGTTATCATAAACTTTATTCGACAGCGGATGATTTAAGCTGGGTCGAGCAAGGGTGCCGTTCGGCGGGCATCGGTTGTGGCGATTGCAAAGCTAAATTATTCAGCAATATCGACTCTCTAACCAAAGAACCTCGAGAAAAGAAAAAAGAATTGTTGAATAATCCGAAACTGCTTGATTCAATCATCGACGCTGGTTGTGAAAAAGCACGGAAGGAAGCGCAAAAGACGCTAAGCATCGTGCGCTCTCAAATGAAGTGGTAACACCGGCCTTAGGGGGAGCATCATTCAATGAGTATTAATATTCAGCTGCCAAAATTCGAAGGACCTCTCGGTCTGCTTCTTTACCTCATCCGTAAAGAAGAAATGGATATCATGGATATCAATATCCAAGAGATCACCAAGCAGTATTTTGAATACATTAAGCTCATGAAGGAGTTGGATCTCGAAGTGGCCGGCGAGTTCGTCGCCATGGCGTCGACTTTGATCCATATTAAATCCCGCATGCTTCTGCCTCAGTACGATGAAAATGGTGAGATCGTCGAGAGCGAAGATCCGCGCAAAGAACTCGTACAAAAACTTTTGGAATATCAAAAATATCAAGAAGCCGCAAAGATGCTCTATGATCGCCCTCTCGTGGGTCGTGATCTCTGGCTGCGTGGCTCCCGCGAGACTCTCGCGCCGAAAGATGATGAAATTATTCTGGAGGAGAACGCTTTGTTCTCTCTGATTGCGACTTATCGCAAGGTGGTCAAAACCGCGAAAAAGAAAATTCATCAGGTGACGGCAAAGGCGCAAAGTATTTCCAGCCGTATTTTGGAAATCAAAGACCGTCTGTTCGTTGGCCAAAAAGTTATTATGATGGACTTGGTGACGGCGACGGAAGATCGCGCGCGCCAGGCTTTGATTACGTTCTTGTCTCTTTTAGAGTTGGGTAAAATGGGTTTTGTCTCTCTCTTCCAAACGGAAGCATACGCTGACATTTATGTTGAGGCGAGAAAGCCGGTGGAAGGCGACGTTCTTTCCAGTGTGGAAGAGTACGGTGCCGTGAATGCAGATGCCGCAGCGGAAAGTCTGTTTGCAAAATCGGAAAAAGAGGCTGCCGAAGCAGCTGCGGACGAGGAAGAAGATTTCATTCTGAAAGACGCCGAAGACAACGCACAAATGGTATTAGCTCCAGTATCTGCCGAGGATGTTTCCGTAGCTCAAGTCGAGATCACAGAAGACATGGCCAGCGATGAAGAACTCTTGGCGGCAGAAGAAGAACTTTTTAAAGACGACATTTCGAATGATGGCAACGTAGAGGGGGGAACTCTTGGCTAAGAAAAAGAAAGTATCCGATTTGGCACAAGAGGCTTTTGAGTCCGCATCTTTGTTTAACGAGGACAATTCTAATACCAGCACGGCAGAAAAGAACAGCGAAGGGGAGTCTCTTCCTGAAGAATTTTTCGTTGAAGAAGCTGATGAAAATATTGAGGCAGAAGAGGTTGAGGAGCTTGACGGTGAAGAGTTAGAAGCTGCCGAGACTGAAGAAGTCGGTGACGTTGAGACTGAAGCTTCTATTTTCTTGCAAGAAGAAGAGGAAACTCCTGGTTTCTTGCCTGAGGTTGATGAAGAAGATGCTGAAGTGCTCGCTCAAGAAGAGGGTGAATCTGAAACCACGGTTTCTCTTGAAGGAACCGAGCTTGATAGTTTTGAATCTGTAGAAATCGAAGAAGTTGAGTTTGTCGAAGAAGAGCGTTTGGAGTCGATCATCGAGAGTATTCTCTTTGCCTCTGATCGCCCTGTGAGCTTGGCATCTTTGAAACTTGTGTTTAAAGGAACCAATATTGATTCTAAAAAAATCCGCCGTGTGCTGGAGCAATTGTCCGTGGAATACGCGGGCGGCCGCCGTGGCGTGACTCTGGAAGAAGTTCCAGGGGGATATCAGCTGCGCACGAAGATCGACAATATGGAATTCATGCGCCGAACTTTGAAAGCACGTCCGTTCAAGCTTTCAGGACCAGCCCTTGAAGTGCTGGCGATCTGCGCTTACAAACAGCCGATCGTGAAATCGGAAGTCGATGTGATTCGCGGCGTGGAGTCTGGTCACTTACTGCGTGCATTGATGGAGAAAAACCTCGTTTGTTTCGAAGGCAAGAGTGAATTGCCAGGCCGGCCAATGCAATACGCAACGACTCGTAAGTTCCTCGAGATCTTCGGTCTCAGAAACTTGAAAGAGTTGCCGACGCTTTCGCAAATCGATGAACTTCTTCCAGAAGGCATCGGTGAGGAAGAAGAAAAAGAAAAACAGACTCTTAGTACGATTACCGACTCGATGGCAGAGTTAGTGGGAACCTCTTACTCTCAAGGGGAAGAAGAACTCACAAAAATCACCGAGCAGCTGGAAGAGATCACGACCTCCTCTGATTTTTTTGAAAAAGAAAAACAACGTCAGCGTGAAAAGCGCGATCAAGAAAAGGCACAAAATATCCGCGAAGCTTTGGCTTTGGGAGAGCAAGTGCCGGCTCGCGATGTGAACTGGCTCAAACGCTACGATGAGGCTTTGGCTGCTGGCCAATCTGCACCTGTGGTGAGTGAAGAGGCCGTCGGCGCTATTGAAAACGGAGAATCCGCCGTCGCTGAAGCTTTGGCGGACGAGAATTCGGAATTGCAACAAGCGATCGCCGAATTCGATGCCGAAGTCGACGAAGAAGAAGCGATGGAATCGGAAGAGCTTCCCTTCTTAGGCGAAGCTGATGATATCGATGAGGGCGATGCTCAAGTCTAAGAAGCTCGTTTTTTTTACGAAGACTCTTCTCAGTATTTGGATACTTTATCACCTATTTGTCGTGATTATTATGTCGAACGGGTCCTCTTACTTGGCCCGTTTTTTTCAGCGCGCGATCACGCCTTACGCCAATCAAACGGGTTTTAATACCTCTTGGAATTTCTTTTCACCGGATCCGGCACACACGATGTATCTTCGTTACACGGTGAACTTTAATAATGAAAACGGCGATACCATCAAAGAACCGATTGAAGGATTTTTTCCAACACTCAAAAACGTCGGAGTTTTCGATGTTCGCGAGCGTCGCGAACTCTATCTGATGCATTATTTTATTTTGCCGCAAGAGCGTCTGGAGCGCTTCTTTGTCCCTGCAATTTGCCGGCAATACCCCGGGGCCACTTCGGTCTATGTGGACTTTGTGATTGAATCCATCGCGCCTCTCGATCAGGCGGTAACTCTTAAAAATCAGACGATGGCGGATCTTTCGAAACAAAACGAATTCATCAAGCGGGAGATCTCTTGCCATGTTGAATAGAGTTTTAAAGTCCTGGGATCACTTCTGGTTTGCTCCACGAAAGCTGATTAATCTTGCTTTGATGCGTGTCTTACTAATCGGAACGATGTTGCATCTGTATTTCCTACGTTCTTGGAATATTGCCTATTTCACGGATCAGTCGTTCATGCCTCGCGCGCTGGCGCTGGAAAGTATCGAAGAATTTCTGCGCCCGACCTGGGCTTGGTTTTTCTGGCCCGACTCGATGGCGGGGGCTGTGCATGGGGTCTATGTATTGTGTCTCCTGTTGCTGTTTTTGGGGATCGGCGGTCGTGCCCTCGCACTTTTTGCCTGGGTCTTGCACATGGGCTTTCTTGATAGAAATTACGCAGCCCTCTTTGGCGCGGACGTGATCTCCGGCGTGTTTTTATTTTATCTTGCGTTTTCAGACAGCTGCGCACGCCTGAGTGTTTTGAATCTTTTTAAAAAGAAAAAACCAGTGCGTCTCGAGTCTGATTTTCTAACTTCAGCAATGATGCGCATGATGCAGTTTCAGATTTGTATCATCTATGCCTACACCGGATTTGAAAAACTCAAAGGCATGTCGTGGTGGGACGGGACCGCCCTGTGGAGCGTGCTCGCGAACCCGCAGATGGTGAATATGGATTGGAGTTTCCTCCGCCATATTCCGCTGGTGATTGCGATCGGAAGTTTCACGAGCGTTATTTTTGAGATTTATTTCCCGGCGGCAATGTTGAACCCAAAATTCAGAATGCCATGGCTCGTCCTAGGGCTTTTCTTCCATCTCAGTATCGGATTGATTATGGGACTCATGCATTTTTCGCTGGTGATGATTTCGACCTATTTCCTGTTTCTCTCTCCCGATCTTTTAGAGAGGGCCGTGACAGGACTTAAGCGTCGAATCGGCTTGAGGATCTAACGAAAGGCCGGTATTCAGCCGTCCTCTATTTAAGGGTATTTCAAAACGAAACACTCTACCCGTTTTTTCTCAATCATCTTCTATTTGTTAGTAATCTCCTCTAAACTGGCATAAGTAGGGGAATCATATGCAAAAGAGAATGTATGTTGGGGCGGCAGCGATCGCTTTAGTCGCCGGTTTAGCATTTCAGAATTGTTCCAAAGTTTCTTTCGTTACAGATCCATCCGTTAATAGTGATAGCACCGTAGGACCCAACGGAGCTGGCGATCGCAGTGCAGGCGATGATCCAAATATATCCGTCACTCTAAAAACGGTGCGTCCCGTGTTTGCGGTTCGTGCGATGAACTGTATTAACTGTCATGGTGTGGTGGGCTCTAGTATCGTTACGGATTTTGGTTACGGTTCGCCGAATTTTATGCCCAACAAACCCTTCATTCCTGCCCCTCAGGGGGGTGGTGTGCGTACGGCGTTCAATAACGTCGACCAAGGCAATATGATTGGGGGCTGGCAAAGCTTTACAATCCTGGATGGCAGCGTTCACGTCCCGAAAAAACCAGTTCCTGCGAATGTCTCGGCCGTTGTTTTTAATAACAATGCCGATACGGCTTTTGCAACAGTCATGCAATGGCTGAATGTCACCAACAGTGGCGGCAAGTCCATGGTGGATGGAGTTTCTCCGGCTCCCGGTCAGGCGAAAATCATCGAAGATGCCTCCATTAAAATTTCTTACCCTTCTGCTTCAGAAATTCTGGCTCTGGTGCCAACAGCCTTGCAAGGCAATGCTCTTGCGGTCAGTGCAATTCAAGTTGCTGGACATCCAGCTTCTCAAGTCAGTGGCTTCAGTGCTGATGCCAGCGGAAAATTTGTCAGAAATTCTTCGGATGTGACTTGCTACGGTGACGTCGTCGTCAAGGGGCCGTTGTTTTTGAAGAATTTGCGGGTGACCACAGATAAAAATGGTTGTCGCCTCTACGTCAGTCAAACGGTCTTTATTCAAGGGCCGATTAAATATCTCGGTGCTGCTGGCAGCAATTTACAAATCACCAGCGCCCGAGCTATCATGATGGGCTTGAGTGCTCAACGCATGGGGGTTGCAACTTCCGGCACTGAGCCGCGAAAGCAGTCGGAGGCTAGCCTGACGACCGCGGGTGGACCTTGGGGACGACTGACCCGAGAAGAAGACGTCGAATACAATCCGAGTGGAATGCCTATTAACGGCGTTCCGTCGAAGACTTTCTTTGATAATATTGTTCTCGATGCCAAATCGCTGGGTGCTGAATTGCTCGATGCAGGAGACCCAAGCTACGTCAATAACCCTCTAGCTCCAGATGAAACGGTGGTCACGGAACCAGGAATCGCCAGCGAAAATGCCAATGTCGGTGGTCCGCGTATTTCTATTGATTATTCGGGTTTACTGCTCAATGCGCCTCATATTCACAGCCGCTACGGTGGAAACTTTAAGGGCGTTATCATTTGCGATGTCGCGATGTTGGCGCGCAATCCTTCGGCAACAAAGCTGGAACAGTTCATTTACGATCCGGTTTTTGATAATGTGCCTGAGGAAAATTTCTTACCGGCCTTAACTACGCAAATTTTCTCGGTTCAACATTGAATGAGAGGGGGGCTTAAGTTCAAATCTGTCTCAAAACGAGATTTTCTAAGTTCTTGTCTCTGAACAGCCGATAATTTGCTAGGATTAAGAGTAGGGGGAATCCGTATGTCTTTGAAACCTCTTTTAAAATCTGCAGTACTACTTGCGGGGTTCTTTGCCTTGACGGCTTGTAATCAATACTCTGATAGCCTCATTGGCGAGTATCAGGACACCTCTAAATGCCCTGCCAATGGTTGTGCCAACCAAGCCGCCAGTGCAGGTCTTTTGAAACTTACCAATAGCAGCAGCTCGATTTCCATCTATCCCGCAGCGGGTGATACCAAAGTTGAAATCAGTGGCGATTGTCATGCTTCGACTTATCCAACAAATAAAATCAACGTGACCGTCGTTACTCAAAACGGCAACTCTCCGATGACAGCGCCCGCATACAGCGCCACCGGATCCTCTACGCAACCTGCTTGTCGCAAAGGCAAGTTTGATGTCGCGGTGGATATCCGTAATCTGCCTGCAGGGGCTGTGTACACAGTAAAGATGGAACTCGTCGCGTATGACGCCAGCAATGTGGCCTACACCAATGCTGGCGGTGGATACCTGTATCTGAATTTAGTAAGGTAATTTCTTCCTTGTTGCTGAAATCCTCGTCATCTTAAATTCTATGTAGTAGCGTTAAAGACCCTCAGGTCATGGCTTTCTTTTTGAAGAGAGGCATCCTCATAAAATCATTCCTATGAGGAGACGTCATCATGACCAAATTAGCTTTTGTTTTTTCCGCACTTGTCTTTGTGAGCACTTCTTTTGCGATGGCTGCGGGTGTGAATCAATTGGCTGGAGATTACCAGCTGGTGGATAGCCGCGTGGTCAAAGGAACTACGAAATGTTTTAATAGAATTATTATCGACATTCAAGGCACTCAGGCAGAAGTGACTTCTCCGGAGCTTGCGGCCTATGGCCCTAGTACGCTCTTTAAAGGAGATATCAATGGGCCATCGAATGAGATTAGTGGTGGCCACGGCGAAGCTGGTACGAGCTACAAAGGTCAGCAATCTGTAAAATTCGAAAATGGCATTTTAACTTTCGCGACAAAGGCGAATATGAAGGTGTTGGGCATTCCTTCTGGTACGTCGACGGAAACCTTCATCGTTGAGCCCACAAAAACTGCCGGTCTTATCAAAGTCACTTATAAAACTTTTGAGGGAGTGGTCGGTATCGGCGACAGAACTGAAGCTCTTTGCGCTTATCAGAAGAACTAATTCGGCGAAGTAAAATTATACTTCTGCCAATACTCCTGAAAGAGTTCCGGCAGGCGTTTCTCTAAAATAATCAATTCATGCAAGCGAAGGTCCCGGAGTTCGGAGGACCTTTGCTCTTTATCGATCTTGAGTGGCCCTTCCGGGACTTGCAGGGTGCTTCCTAGTGGCAATTTCGCCAAGGCCATTTCTTCTAAATCCTGATCCATCAAACGTTCTAAAAGATGATAGGAAATTTTGCGGTTGGTAGAGTTCTTCGGAATCATCATGCCATAAATGACTAATGCCTTGCTTTTCCCCGATGGCAAGGAACGGGTGTTTTTAATTTTCAAAATCTGCGGAACTTCCCAAACGGTATTCTTGGCAATTTCTTGCGGCAGTTGATTGAAGTGATAGGTCGCGATGTCTTTGATCTTTAAAGCCCCCACCTGCGGATCCTTGGACCAACCCTTGAGATGCGTCGCCATCAGATCGGGATCCGGATATAAATGCAGCTCTGTGAAGCTCTTGCTTGTGAGAGCTTGCTCGAGAGTGTCACCAAAAGTACTCTCATTCGAAGTGCGGAAGTCTGTCACCGTCCAATAGAGTGGCAATACATTGAGGTTTTTTCCCTGCAAAGAGATAAAATCCGGCGAGAGCCGTTTTTCTATTTTTGATTGAATGGGATTCAGTCGAAGAATCAGATTTTCTTTGGCGAGATCCTGCGACCAAAAGGCAGGAGCCAAGATCAAATTCGGCCCGTTTTTAATCACCATTTTCGCTTGAAGCTCGTCCCAGTTTTTAACCCGCTGAATTTCCAATTTTTGACCAAAGTCCTCTTCGAGGGCTTTGATAAAATCCACCGGGAAATCAAAAGGGGTGGCATTGAGAATTCGTACCGGGCCTTTGGCGAAAAGACTCTGTTTAAAAGTTAAGGGCAGGTACCCTTTGAGATAACCTGCCCAAAAGCATATAGCCAGTATAAATGCCCAAAGAAAAAATTCTCTAGAACGTTTCATCGAAAGACACGCTTCCGGAAACTCCCATTTGGTATGCAGAAACTCTTCTTTCGAAGAAGTTTGCTAGCTCTTGCATGTCTTGAAGTTCCATGAAGGCAAATGGATTTTTCACGTTGTATCTAGGAGCAATATTCAAGCTTTCCAAACGTTGGTCCGCTACAAACTCCAAATACTGTCTCATATCTTTTGCAGACATACCGGCAAGACCGAATTGCAAAACGTCTTGAGCAAATTCCATCTCGCAGTCGATAGCGTCCTCTAACATTTGCACAACCATGTCTTCCATTTGTTCATTGAACAAATCGGGCTCTTCTTTGCGTGCAGTTTTGATGACTTCGAGGGCGAATGCCATGTGCATGCTCTCATCACGGAACACCCAGTTCGTGCCGGTCGCAAGACCCGCCAGCAAACCTTTTGAGCGCAAGAAGTAAACATACGCAAAAGCCGCAAAGAAGAACAGACCTTCTACGCAAGTTGCGAAGCAGATCATATTCATCAAGAACTTGCGACGGTCTTCCTTAGTTTGAAGAGTGTCGAAGTCGTTGACGGAATCAATCCATTTAAAGCAGAAATCGGCTTTCTTTTTGATGGACGGAATATTTTCAATCGCAGAAAACGCTTCGGCTCTTTCTTCTGGGTTTGGAATATATGTATCCAAAAGAGTCAGATAGAACTGAACGTGCAAAGCTTCTTCATACAGCTGACGAGACAAATACATGCGACCCTCTGGCGAGTTCACATGCTTGTACAAATTCAGCACAAGGTTATTGCCGACGATAGAATCGCCGGTTGCAAAGAACGCCACCAGGCGAGAAATCAAATGCTTCTCGGCCGGAGTCATTTTGGCATGCAAATCCACCAAGTCAGTGGAGAAGTCGACTTCATCCACAGTCCAAGTGTTTTTAATCCCGTTCTTATACATTTCGTAGAAGGTGGGGTATTTCATCGGGCGGAGCGTGAGGTCAAATCCAGGATCGAGTAACATGATTAAATTCCTTCTTAAAATGTTTTAACTATTGGCAAGCTTCACAAGCTTCTGGGTTTTCAAGCGAACAGGCGATCACTTCAGCATCCGAGTATTCCTTTTTCGGAGCCGCTTCAACAATCGTTGTTTCGGTAATAGTAGACCCATTGGCAGTTGTTTTCTTCACAGTTGTTTTCGCAATGCTCGTCGCAGGACGTGAACGGAGGTAGTAAGTCGTTTTCAGACCTTTCTTCCAAGCGTACATGTACATGCTCGAGAGTTTTCCGATGGTCGGGCTTTCCATAAACAAATTCAAAGACTGAGATTGGTCGATGTAAGCACCACGTTCCGCCCCCATATCAATGAGCGCCTTCATGGGAATTTCCCAAACAGTTCTGTAGATCTCTTTGAGTTGCGGCGGAATGGTTGCCACGTCTTGGATTGAACCATCCATCATTTTAATTTCGTTGCGAACGTCTTCATTCCACATGTTCAAAGCTTTCAAATCAGAAACCAAGTAGCGATTGATTTGCATGAACTCGCCAGACAAAGTCTCACGCTTAAACAAATTACTGACTTGTGGCTCGGTCGCCTCATAGCAACCCACGATCGAAGCAATCGTCGCTGTCGGCGCAATTGCAATCACCAAAGAGTTTCTGAGACCGTGCTTTTTAATACGTTCTTTCAATTTCACAAAACGCTCTGGCTGGCTTGGAGTCACACCCCAAAGGTCGTATTGCAATAAACCTTGAGCGGCACGCGTTTCTTCGTAGGCACCATGCGGACCCTGTTTTTCAGCCAAATCACAAGAAGCGACCATCGCATTGTAGTAGATCTCTTCTTGAATACGCGCTGACAATTCACGGGCTTTGTCTGAGTCAAACGCGAGCTTCAATTGGAAGAACGCATCTTGCAGGCCCATGATACCCAAACCCACAGGACGCCATTTGTGATTGCTGTTTTTCGCCGTATCGATCGGGTAGAAGTTGATATCTACAACGCGATCCAAGTACTTCACAGCCGTACGAACGGTGCGAGCCAATTTTTCAAAATCAAATTCGCCATTGACGACGTGACGACCCAAGTTCACAGAACCCAAGTTGCACACCGCTGTTTCTTTATTCGAAGTCACTTCCAAGATCTCAGTGCAGAGGTTGGACAAATGAATCACATTCTCCGGACGGCCTGTTTGGTTGGCTTTCATGTTGGAAGCATCCTTCCAAGTCATCCAGCCATTTCCAGTCTGAGCCAACGTCTTCATCATACGAGAGTACAATTCACGGGCTTTGATTTGTTTTACATACATCTTCTTTTCTTCAGCCGCGACGAACTCTCTTTCGAACTCGTCACCGTAAATATCAGTGAAGTGCGGAACCACGCGCGGGTCAAATAATGACCACATGCCATCGGTTTCAACCCGTTTCATGAACAAATCTGGAACCCAGTTTGCCAAGTTCAAATTATGAGTGCGTTTTGCTTCATCACCTGTGTTGTCGCGCATTTCAAGGAACTCTTCGACATCCGCATGCCAAGTTTCCAAGTACACACAGGCTGCACCCTTACGTTTACCGCCTTGGTTCACAGCCGCTACGGAGGAATCCATGGTTTTTAACCAAGGAATAATGCCATTGGAGTGACCATTCGTGCCCTTAATCAAAGAACCGCGTGAACGAATACGGTGGAAAGCAACGCCGATACCGCCCGCAAATTTTGAAAGCAAAGCGATGTCCGTATACTTGTCGTAGATCGCGCGCAAATCATCGTTTGGAGAGTCGAGCAAATAGCAAGAAGACATTTGCGGACGAAGAGTGCCGGAATTGAACAAGGTTGGAGTCGATGCCATATAATCGTGAGAAGAGATCAAACGATAAAATTCAATCGCTTCGTCTACGTTTTGCGCCAGACCACAAGCCACACGCATAAAGAAGTATTGCGGCGTTTCGATGACTTGGCGAGAAGATGGATTTTTCAAAAGATAACGATCGTAAACCGTGCGCAAACCGAAGTATTCAAAACGGTCGGTGCGGTAAGGTTCAATCGCTGCGCACAAAGCCGCTTTATTAGACTCAACGAACTTGTGCAAAGACTCCGACATCAAACCCATTTGGAAGCCTAGGTTCACAGCGTCGGCAAAAGAACCGATTTTTTGTGAGCGCACTTCTTCATCTACATATGTAGAGAGAAGACGGGCTGCCAAGCGAGAGTATTCAGGCTCTTCGCCAATGAGAAGGCTGGCTGTTTGAATGCAAAGATTGTCGAGTTCCTTTGTGGTCGCGCCGTCATAGAGGCCGCTGATCGCTTTGGTGGCAACGCGAAGAGGATCTACCTGTGCCAAACCCTGGCAGCAACGAGTGACGCGTTCTACGATCTTTGTGACGTCAACGGGCTCTAAAGTCCCATCGCGCTTTTTCACGCGCATGATGTGTGGTGAAGATTCCGTTTGATAGCCCTGTCCGTTGAGCTCCTGATTCAGCATAGTGCGTCCCCTCATGATGACCTGTTTCCAGGCGAAAAAAATCCCGCTTCAGTTCTTACCCCTCCGTAAAAACTGAACGATGTTCTATCTAACTTAAAAGTGTTTGCTAGTTGTCTTTAGTCACTGTTTTCCTGGACCGTCTTCAAGCGGATGACCACTATATCTAGTGGGCGCCTCTTGAGAACAACCCCGGTTAGCGACAGAGAAAGAGTACTTCGTCCGATCGGATCCTCCTGCCTCCACTGAGTTTAGCTCCATTTGTTGGTACTAGATCTAGTGGTTCATCTGAGTGGCCATGTCCATATGGCCTATCTTCCTCGCACTTTGAGGATCTTCATTTTTTGAAATGGAGTCAAACTTAAATCAGAAAAAAATTACAAAAAAATTCTAGCGCTGCTTATCATTTAAGCACTAAATTAGGACTTCTTGACTTGTCTGTTATGGGAAAAAAAGCCGCTTTTATTTGCATGTCTCCCAGCGAAAAACGGTCTAAAGAGCTGAAAGGACCGGAAAACAAAGGATTAACGCAAGGTCTAGATATAGCGATCTGTCACGATCTTAAATCTACCCCTAGTGTTGTTGAAATGCGGGCAAGCTTTTTTCGCGGAGTTGCTCGACCAGAGTCTGGGTTTGTGGATCAGCAGAAATGAACAACTGACTTTGGTGGGATTGTTCTTTGCGCAAAACATCGATGATGTACTGATGCGTGCCCATTTTATCCGTCGTCCACTGAGGGGCAATGAGCTCATCCCACCGAGAGGAATACGCTGCCAATCGATGAAGCGCGATGTGCGGGGCTAAGTGCTGCAAAAACAATTGCACACGCTTCGCATACACATCTCTTTCAATCGGCGTGAACTCGCCACGGGCGTGCATTTCCTCAAGAGGCGTGTTTTTCAAAACATGCAGGTTGTGAAGCTTCACATTCGTGACGGGGAGAGTATTTACGATCTTCGCCGTCTCAATAATCTGCTCATCGGTTTCGCCGGGATTTCCAAAAATCAAATGAATCCCGAGGTCCACATCGGTGGCGTCTGTGATTTTGTGAATGGCTTCGATCGAGGCTTCGGCGGTATGTCCGCGGCGCATGAATTCTAACTGGTCATTAAAGAAGCTCTGAACGCCCAATTCGACGGCGACAAAGGATTTCTGGTGATATTCCTGCCACAGATCCAAAACCCCCTTAGAGAGGCAATCTGGGCGTGTGCCGACGACAAAGCCTTTAACAAAATCATAAGACAGCGCGGTTTCAAAATTCTGTCGAAGACCTGTGAGTTTAGTAAAGGTATTGGTATAGGCTTGGAAATAGACCAAAAAACTTTTGGCCTTATATTTCCTAGAAATATGCCCGTGGTATTTTTCGATCTGCGCCCGGAGCTCCATGGTCAGGGACTCAGAGCGGGCGGCGGAGCCCCAGACATCGCAAAACACGCATGTCTGCATGCCTTTAAGGCCACGGCGGTTCGGGCAATCATCCACGACGCTGACGGGGATCTTGTAGACCTTTTCCCCAAAGCGCTTTGAATAGTGCTCAGCAATTGTGTTATACGGTAGCCCGTTCCAGCCTTTTTCCATGGATCCTTTATAGGGAGTGAGGATTAAAAAAGCAATGAATACACCCCAAACTTGGTCAGCGATCGGTTTTGAAGTAGAAATTACGGGGGACGGGAGTCCCACTCTGCGCTTGATGCCAGGGGAGTGCATGCATCACTCTGGCGGGGCCGCAGAAGAGACCGAATTGATTTATGGCCGCGTGATCCACAGGGCGTTTCAAGAAGTTTCTCAGCCCCATTTTCTCTCTGTAGGACTTGGTTTAGGCTATGTTGAAATGACTGCGGCCCGCGAGGCCCTCTTAATGCATAACTTAAATTTTACCATGGAGAGTTTTGAGCTCGTTCCCGAGCTTCGTGAATACTTAAAGCAATGGTTGAAAGAGGGGGATTTGAACCCTGAAATTCGCTCTGTCTATGAGCAAGTGTTAAAGTATGTTCTTAAAGACACGGCTCTGGCCCCGCAAGAGCTCAAATCCCTTTTGCAAAACAAATTGATCTCTGGGGATTGGCGCTTGCAAGGGCCGCTGGTCGCTGAATCTCTCTTTATGGCGAAAGCCCACTGTCTTTTGTTTGATGCTTTCAGCGCTAAGACGAGCCCCGATTTATGGACCGAAGAATTTCTAATTTCATTCCTAAATAAAGCTACGGCAAATGACGCTGTCGTTTCAACTTACGCCAGTCGCGGGACTTTAAAACGGGCGTTCAAGGCCGCTGAGTTTGCGGTCGAAACCCACGAAGGCTTCAAAGGCAAACGCAATTCGACCATGGCTTTTAAAGGACTTTTTATTCCTACTTCTGAATCTGCTGGAATTTCTTAACGTATTCTATGATCGCCGAGCGGGCTTCACTGGGCAGGCCTAAGAAGCGCATCCCGGCATAGCCATCAGCGCCCACGTAGACCACTTCCATATTACAAGTAATGCCAACGAACAAGTTCGGGCTTGTGAGATTGGCTGTGAATTGTTCGCCGATCTGCAGGCCTTTCGCGCTATTCACGCCAATGCCGCCTTCACTGATAGAAATGATTTTGGCATTGAGTTCGCCAAAACTAGCCTGCGCTTTCAAGCTCCCCATAATAGGAACGCGCGGATGGCTGCGGCGACTGACACCGAGTTCTTCCATGATTTTTCGGACTTGGAAAACCTCTTTCCAGTCATCAAAACCATCTGTCCACACCCGCACCATAGACAAATCTGTGTAGTCTTTCAGGTGCTCAATCAATTCTTCCATACTCATCGGGGTGAGTTCTTTGCCATCAACCTGCATTTTCCATTGGCGTGAGCCCTGTTGCTCCATTGCCTGTTGCGCTAGGAGGGCCTTCAGTGCCAGGCGCCACTTGTCAGGTGGTTGCCACTCCGATTGGCCTCGGCCCCAAATAAGAGTCTCCTTATGGGGTTCGGCGCTATTGTCAATGCGATTTTCGATCTCCTGATCCGCGTAAGGACCGGTCACTTGTCCATCGAGTAGTAAAAACCATCTTTTTTGATCCAAGATCATCCCCTGACTTTGAGTTCCTTCTTGATTATTAGAACTAACGCGAGGATTATTGTCAAATCAGGTTAAAGGACAAATTTGTTTATGAAATATGTGATTTCTGGGACGGATCGCGCGGACTCTAACACGCTTAAAATTTCTAAATACATTCAGTCCCTCTACAAAGAAGCCGGCGAAGACATTGGTCTGATTGATCTGCGGGAGATCCGGGGCGAACTCGCGGCGGGACCTCACTATGGCTCCAATCAACCGGCAAGTCTGCAGGCAGAAATCAGCAAAGTAGTGACTTCCGACGGTTTGATCGTCGTTTGTCCTGAGTACAATGGCTCCATGCCTGGTATTTTAAAATACTATATCGACCATATGAAATTTCCGGATTCCTTTGAGTACCGTCCTGTCGCTTTTGTCGGTCTCGGTGGTATGTTCGGTGGCATGAGACCCGTCGAGCACCTGCAGGGGGTCTTTGGCTATCGCAATGCTTTTATCTATCCACAACGGGTGTTTTTGATGAACGTTCATAAGGTGATGAAGGACGGCAGTCTGATTGATCCTTTGATGCAAGATCTTTTAAAAGCTCAAGTGAAGGGCTTCCAGAAATTTTGCAAGGCGCTCAACGATGCCAAACTTGATGCGAATAGCTTCATCGCGCAAAAAGTGACAAAGTAATGCAACATCCCTCTCACGGTAGTATGCAATCTCGAAATATTTGGATGATGGCTCTCGGAGCTCTGGGAGTGGTGTTTGGTGATATCGGGACGAGCCCTCTGTACGCTTTGCGAGAGTGCTTCGCCGAAGAACATGCGATTCCGCTGGTGCCGGATAATATCATCGGTGTTTTGTCTTTGATTTTTTGGACGATCATGATTGCGATCTGCTTTAAATACATGGCGGTCGTGATGAAGGCTGACAATAAAGGCGAAGGGGGAATTCTTTCTCTGATGGCCTTGGCTTCTAGCAGTGAAACCAAAGAGCATCCGATTCGCAAAATTGCGATCATTACCCTGGGTCTTTTTGGCGCGGCATTGCTCTATGGTGATGGCGTGATCACGCCGGCGATTTCGGTTCTCTCTGCGGTGGAAGGTCTCTATCTTCTCACTCCGGCTTTTGAACCTTACGTGATTCCTCTGACGATTTTTATTTTGAATGCCTTTTTCTTGATGCAGAGATTTGGCACGGGCCGCATCGGTGTGATCTTCGGTCCGATTCTTTTGCTGTGGTTCGCTGTACTGGGGATTTTAGGAGTCCACGGGATTTTAGAAAATCCAGCTGTGTTGGAGGCTGTTAATCCTGTGCATGCTATAGAGTTTTTCATGCGCCATGGATTTCATGGCTTTGTTGTTTTAGGCTCTGTAGTTCTCGTGATCACGGGGGGCGAAGCTCTCTATGCAGATATGGGACATTTCGGTCGTCAGCCGATTCGCCTTGCTTGGTTCTTGGTGGCTCTTCCTGCACTTGTTTTAAATTATTTCGGTCAAGGGGCGCTTCTGTTATCGAATTCTGAAGCGATTTCGAATCCCTTCTATTTGCTGGCCCCGAAGTGGGCTCTTGCGCCGATGGTTATTCTTGCAACGATGGCGACGATTATCGCTTCTCAAGCGTTGGTGTCGGGGATCTTCTCTCTCACGCGCCAGGCGGTGCAATTGGGATTCTGTCCACGTCTTTCCACCATCCATACTTCCAGCCGCGAGATCGGTCAGATTTATGTTCCGTTCGTGAACTGGGCTCTTTTTCTGGGAGTGATCTGGCTGGTTCTCACGTTTAAGTCCTCGAGCAACCTTGCAGCCGCTTACGGTATTGCCGTGACAGGGACGATGGTTATCACGACGCTTCTGGCTTACGAAGTGGCGATCCGGCGCTGGCAGTGGGGTGCGGGACGGGCGATTTTGGTTTTTGGGCTTTTATTTGTATTTGATTCCGCATTCTTTGGGGCCAACGTTATGAAGATCACTCACGGTGGTTGGGTGCCTCTCGTAATGGCGGCAGCCATTTATCTCTTGATGGTGACTTGGCATAAGGGACGCAAAATTCTCTATGCACGCTTGAAAGAACGCTCTGTTTCGATTGAAGAATTTTGCAAGATGATTTTAAGAACGCCGCCACTCCGAGTGACAGGAACGGCGATTTACATGGCGGGGGATCCGTCGGGCATTCCAGTGCCGCTTTTGCATAATCTCAAGCACAATAAAGTTCTGCACGAGCGCGTGGCGATCCTCACGATTCAAACCAAAGAAGAGCCTTTCGTTCCGAAAAAAGAACGCGTGGTGATTCAAGAAATTATTCCGAATCTCTATCGCATTATCGTTTATTACGGTTTTATGGAAACGCCGAAGATGAAGCACATCCTCGAAGCCTGCCGTCAGCGCGACATTCACTTCAATGTGACCGAAACAACATTTGTGTTGGGTCGCGAAACGATTCTGCCGAGCTCGATTCCGGGTATGAGTCTGTGGCGCGAGAAGCTCTTTGCGATCATGTCGAAGAACGCGCAAAGACCGACGGCCTTCTTTAAAATCCCACCCAATCAGGTGATTGAAGTGGGAATTCAGGTCGAGATTTAGAATTAAGCCTCAAGGAATTTCTGAATCTCTTCCTTCTGTCTCATTCCGTCTTCATAGCCAATCTCAATCAGCTGCGTGCAAAATGAAGGGTCAAACAACAGATAACTGACGATCTCACTGGTCTCTTGAATGCTGCCAAGACCCTTGAGTAAGTAGCGAATAATATGCGGCAGTTTTGTATTTTTCTGTGCGGCAATTTCGCCAATATCCGCCGAGGGTGAGATCCATACAACATCGACTTTTTTATAAGGCAGGTTTGTATGAACTGCCGGCGGAATTTCATCAATCAGAGAGTTGATGCGATTCAGTCGTTCCACGTCGAGTTCAACCCCATCTAACATCACCGAATTCAAAAGAACATTTAGAACGCGGCCGATGCTCGGTGCTTTGGCGTTTTGCATGACCAGCGATTCGTACACTGTCTGTGTGGAGCGACGAACTCCGATGACGAGGATTTTTTGTGAGCCGAGATAAATGCTCGGACTGCACGGAGCCGTGTTGCGCACGCACCCATCACCAAAATAACGGGTGTCGACACCAATCGGTGGGAAGAGAAGGGGAATCGCAGAAGAGGCCATGACGTGATCTGAAGTGATTTGCGTTTTTTCGCTCTTACGGCGGCTCTTTTGCCAGTCAGGTAAATCCTTTTGCCCTTGAACAAAAGTGATTGCCGTCGAAGCCTGATAATCCATCGCTGTAATCGCCAGAGCTTTAAGTGATCCGTTGTCGATATTGTTTTGAATTTTCGTAAACGGCAGTTGATCTTTGAGGAGCTGGTGCAAAGGCGCTGTATCCAACAGTGCCTGCCCCGGCGTCGCAGAGGTCATTCCACCGACGGAAACAGATTTCACCCAGTTAAAACCGATTTTGCCGATGGAACCAATGTCCGAGTAAAAAACCTGCTCGCTTTCAAGTCGGCTCCAGAGATCGACGAGACCTTTGCTGGCGGTGACGAAATCATCCGCTCCTGCCGCAAGAAAAGTCGCATTGATCGCGCCGGCACTGACGCCAGTATAGATATTAAAGGCCTCTTGAATGCCGGCAGATTGGGCGATGTCGGCAATCGCAGAAAGAACACCTACTTGATAAGCGCCACGAGCGCCACCACCAGAAAGAACCAAGCCCTTATTTATTTTTGCACTCATAGATTTAGTTTAAACGCGAATCTCAGAATGAGACAAAGGTTTTGAGTATGTCCAGACTCTGAACGAAAGTGGGCCTAAAATGTCTTCGTTCCCTTTCGGCGAGTTTGAGGATGTCTTAAATCAAAATGAGACAGTATTTAATTGTCGATTGAAATCAAATATTTAGAGTCTGATTTTGCAGTGGCACGCGATGGTTTGTCTTTTGCTTCTTAGAAGGTTGAAAGAAGAATACATAACCAGGAGTTTTCCATGGGTATCGTGAAGAACGCAAAAATTTATCTTTATATAGTAGTTGCAGCTTTTGCTCTATCGGCATGTGCGAAAAGAGATTCTGACTTCGCAGCCCGTAAAAATGGCGCCGGAGCTCCCATCGTGAACGGACAGCAAGCGGCAAATGCGGATGCGGCAGCGGCAGCAGCTGGTTACAACGTCGATATCATGAAGATTCAAAACCCAGTTCAATCGGGCAACGGACTTTCAGTGATCTCTACAGTCAGCGTCAACAGCAAGCAATATCAAATTCAAACGACACACTATCAAACAGGGCAGATCTCTTCGACATCGCAAAGTTTCGATGGCGCGACTTTCGAAGTTAGCGGCGTGTGCGGATCCGATACTTGCAGCCCTTACTACTTAGTCATCAGCATCACTCGTAACAACCAACGTATTAAGCAAATGGCGATGAGAAAGTACTTCACTTACACCGGCGAAGTTTCAACTCGCGATTTAGCAATGTCTCTCGGTGCAAATGAGTTTATGACTATGCAGGATATCATCAACACCTTCGATCAAGCGGTTGTGGCACAGTAGTAATCAAAATGAAGTTTTAAATAGTCCCCCAATAAAAGACCCTTTTCCCCGAAGGGTCTTTTTTATTTGAATTCCTTGATAATCCCAACAAATCTCTCTAGTCTCTGGAATATGCTAGCACAAATCATTGATATCTTTTTGCACCTCGATGTTCACTTGGCTCAGTTGTCCGCCACTTATGGAACTCTGATCTATGTGCTCTTGTTTTTGATTATCTTTGCCGAGACGGGCTTGGTGGTGACTCCGTTTCTGCCCGGGGATTCTTTGCTTTTTGCCGCGGGTGCTTTGGCGAGCATTGAAAGCAGCGGGCTCAGCATCGGTCTTCTGTGGGGGCTGCTCGTTTCAGCGGCAATTTTGGGTGATAACACCAATTACCAAATCGGGCGCCTTTTGGGACCAAAGGTCTTTAGCAAAGAAAAGTCGCTTTTTTTAAATCCAAAATATCTCGAGCAAACGCAGTCATTTTATCAGGAGCACGGCGGAAAAACCGTGCTGTTAGCGCGTTTCATGCCGATCTTCCGCACCTTCGCTCCCTTTGTGGCGGGTGTCGGGCGCATGAGTTTTGCTAAGTTTTTGACCTTCAGCGTAGTGGGTTCCCTGTTGTGGATGACCACTTTTTTGGGGGCGGGTTACTATTTTGGCAACCTCCCGAGTGTCAAAAGTAACTTCCATCTAGTAATTTTTACCGTGATTGGTGTCTCTTTCCTACCAATGGTGTTTGCGGCGTTAAAGCAGCGCTTTGATTCACGTATTTAAGATTTATTTGAGGTTGCAATGACTGCCAAACTTTGGCACTGTCATTGCAACTATTGTCTGGTGGGTTCAAATTGGAACCAGGGTTCTAAAACACTATGACTGCTGCGACAAGGGGAGTCGGTGAAGGTCGTACGACTGAAATCGGCATAGGAAGTCCAGAGTTTTAAAAAAGGGGAATATCAATGAAAAGACTTTTTGTAATTGCCGCTCTTGCGACATTTGCAACCGCTGCTCAAGCTCAAACAACTCCAGCAGCGACAACTTCTACGGCAGCTCCTGCGCCAGCAGCATCTAACGTAGCAGTCTCTAGTGCGACTGGCACGACAACAACAACAGTTCCAGCAGCGACAGAACCTACAAAGAAGTGGTCTTTATCCGCAGTCGTTCAAGCAGAGATTGGTGCTAGTGAAGTTCACTATACAAATAATACAGATAAAGCTGTAGGGACAACAAACTACATCGGTATGGGGTACAAGCTTGATAAAGAAAACAGTATTGGTTTCAAGCAATACTTCAGTTCAGAGCACATCCCAGCTAATACAGAAAAAAATGTTGCAGTGAACAGAACTCAGATCTCTTACCCAGTGTTGACTTATGGTCACACGTTCCAAGGTGTTGCAAAGTCGGATCCTATCAGTGCTTTGTTCTGGTATTACGTTCCTGTGACATCTGTTGACTACCAAAACCAAAACAACGGTATCTTGCGCGTAGATGCAGAGTTTTTATGGACTCTGAATCCTAAGTGGGGTGTCTCATATTACTTCAATCCACGACAGTCATTGGTTCCAACAGAAACGACTGTGGTCATTGATAACGAGACAAAACCATCTTATGCAAAAACAACTTTGATTCACTATGGAACTCTTTACTACAACATCGATGACAACAATCAATTCTACGGCCAAATCGGTGCAAGACATGACTGGAATACAAGATCCCACATGTCTTTAACGAACGAGCAAGCGTTGATGAACTTCGGTGGAAACTTCTCATTCTTGGGCGGCAAGTTCATCCTCAACCCAGAAATCGACTACGCAGCCACATTGCCTCGTAGCAGTGAAAACATGCAAGTCGCTTCAACATACAGCGACGGCAACTTGAGCTATGTACTCACAATGGTGATGGCTTACTAAGAGGTCGAATCTAAAATGAAATAAAAAAAGGAGCTTGAGTAGCTCCTTTTTTTATTTTGACCTATCAAAATCTCCTAAGCTGCGGCTTGCAGTTTATGTCCGCATTCTCCACAAAACTTTTGCTCCGCTGTGATGCCAGCGCTGCAAGACGGGCAACTCATGCCTGCGGCCGCTTTTTTAACTGGTTTTTTCTCCGGCTCTGAAGGATCGACAAAACCTTTTTCATTCCACTTATCAACTTCGCGAAGCACGCGCCAGTTCTTGTGGAAACCAATGAACTCTTTGAGTTCAAACTGCAATTGAACATCGTTATTAGAATTCGTACGGCGTTTAGTGAAAAGACCTTTGTTCTCAAGGCGTGTAAGTGTATCTGGCGTGAAGTTCATGCCGAGTTCGTTTTTAAAGTGTTCAACAACTTTCGGGAACTCAACGCTCACGATACCAAAGCGATCGAGGGGCTGATTTTCAGCGCAGGCTAGAAGTCCGCCGAGGATCGTAATCACTGTATCTTCTATTTTCAAGACTTCGGATTTGCCGCCCTTGAAATAGTAATACTGATAGAACTCAAAGAAGTTCTCGATGGCATTTAAATCAAAGAAATGGACCTTTTGAATCATCTCAGGTCCTTCGGGATCATCGGGATCTTTACCCATTTCATACATCGCCAGCTTCAGTTTCACGAGAAGGTTGACGGATTGCTCAAGACGTTTGAGGGACTCGCCAAAAATACGTTGCGAGTATTGACGGAGAAGTCCCCAGTCAATAACGACGCGGCCTTCGCGCTTTTCGCCTTTGTGGTTGGCGGTGTGAAAGATGACGCCGAAAGCTTTAGCAACTTGGTCTTCTGGGCACGGGGAGGCATCTTTCTCCATGCGGCTGGATTTAACGTCCGCTGTGGCCGTTTTGAGGCGTTCCACGAGGCTCTTGATGATGACCTTAAACATCTGCTGACCGGTTTCGTATTGAGCTTTGAAAGCGTCTGCGGGAATTTCTAAAACTTTCGTTTCAGTCGTCGCGATCGCCGAAGTGGTGTGCGTGTTTTGGTTTATGAGTACTTGTTCACCCAAAATCTGCGTGGAACCCACTTGGAACATATCCGTGTTTTTCTTATTACGAGTCAGGCAAAGATTAATTGCTCCGGACTGAATGAGGTACACGTTGGTAATCTTCTCGCCCTCGGTGTAGAGGACTTCGCCTTTTTTAAGTGTCTTAAGCGACATGACAAGCTCCTGAAAGTATGAACATTTCAGTAAAACCTATCGGAAAAAATGCGCAAAATCTGAAAGCAAGGAGCTCTCACTTAGGTCTAGATCTGCTGTCTCAAAATAGGTAAATGCGGGCTTGTGGGGGCTTTAGTTGCGGCTGCTGTCGCGGTTTTTCAAATAAGCGGCCACTTTACTGCCATTAGGTAAAAGCGGAAGAGGGTCGATAGGTCCTTTGTCTTTACGAATCTCAAAATGCAAATGGACTCCGGTGGCGCGTCCAGTTCTTCCCATGGCGCCAATCAGCTGACCTTGAGAGATCTTTTGTCCTTCTTGAACCACAATTTTATCCATATGCGCGTAGAGGGTCGCCCAACCCTTGCCGGACTCGACTAACACCATCTTACCGTAGCCGCGGAACTCACGGCCTGTGTAGATAACAAGGCCCCCTTGGGCTGCGAGAATCGGCGTCCCACGCTTGGAAGCCAGATCAATGCCCAAATGAGGACGGTGTTTATTCGGTAAAAAACCACGCGTTAGGCGGGCATCGTCGACAGGCCAATCAAAAAGATCCGTCTTATCAGCGAAATCGATTTTTTTCACGTCAGGCATATTCTTATTATCGGCACGGAAATCTGGCGTTGAAAGAGACGGGGTTTCCAGAGAACGGGATACAGGAGTATCAAATGTCGAGCACGATCCAAAGATCGTTAAAGCAAGAAGAGAAACTAAAAGTTGAGAAACGTACTGTGTCGACATCATAACGAAATTATAACAAAACTCGGGACATATCCAAAGGTAAAACGCCCTTCGAACACTCTGAATGACACGGCAGGACTCATTCTGGACGATGGTTCTTAGTCCATCATCCAGAAAATAAAATTATTTATAAATAGGATATTTTCCGCACATTTGCTTCACGTCATTTTTAATGCGTGTTTTGAGAGTGGCATCTTCTGGATTGTTCAACACTTGCGCAATCCATTTTGCAATCAGCTTCATGTCTGAAGCATTCATTCCGCGTGTTGTAAGCGCAGGAGTGCCGATACGAATACCACTTGTGACAAACGGAGAGCGTTTTTCATTCGGAACTGTGTTTTTATTCACAGTGATTCCTGCTTCGTCTAAAGAAGTTTCTGCAAGTTTTCCGGTGATTTCACGATCACTCAAATCAATCAGCATCAAGTGATTGTCTGTGCCGCCTGTCACAAGTTTGAAACCTTCAGACATCAAAGCCTCAGCCAAAGTTTTTGCATTTATGATTACGTTTTCGATGTATTTTTTGAAATCCGGTTTTAGAGCTTCGCCGAAAGCCACAGCTTTGCCTGCAATCACATGCTCAAGCGGTCCACCCTGAATGCCAGGAAAGATTTTGGAATTGATTGTTTTCAATTTTTCTTCCGAGCACAAAATCATGCCGCCACGAGGGCCGCGCAAAGTTTTGTGAGTCGTCGTTGTAATATAGTCTGCATATCCCACTGGAGTTGGATGCGCGCCCGTTGCAACCAGACCTGCAAAGTGGGCCATGTCGACCATCAATTGCGCGCCGACATCTGCGGCGATTTCCTTAAACTTTGCAAAATCTAAAACACGTGGATAGGCGCTATAGCCGGCGATGATCAATTTTGGTTTTGCTTCGCGAGCCGTTTTTAAAATTGTATCATAATTCAAACGCTCGGTTGTCGGATCTAGCTTGTAAGAAGTGGCATGGAACAAGAAACCACTGAAGTTAACTGGTGAGCCATGAGTGAGATGTCCACCGTGAGAAAGATCCATTCCTAAAACAGTATCTCCGGCTTTCATCGCTGCAAGATAAACGCCCATGTTGGCTTGCGAACCCGAGTGCGGTTGAACGTTGACCGCTTCAACACCAAAAAGTTTTTTCGCCCGATCAATCGCCATGGTCTCAATTAAATCCACATAGTGGCAGCCACCGTAGTAGCGCTTGTTTGGATAACCTTCGGCATATTTATTTGTGAGGCATGAGCCTTGTGCTTCCATCACCGCTTGCGAAGTGTAGTTTTCAGAAGCGATCATTTCCAGGCCATATTCTTGGCGATCTTGTTCTTGAGAAATGAGTTTTGAAATTTCCGGATCGACTTGATCTAAGAAAGTCATACGAGCCTCGCAAAGTTAGGATTTCTAGTATTAAAAAATATCTAGCAGAGCTTGGCAACTCTTTGTGAGTGGCGTCCGCCCTCAAAAGAGGATTCTAAATAAGCATTCAAAATCTTTTGAGCCAAAGTTCCATCGACCGCACGCGAACCAAGGCATAAAACATTGGCATTGTTGTGCTGGCGAGAAAGTCTGGCGATGTCTTCGTTCCAGCAAAGAGCTGCACGGATTTGCGGAAATTTATTTGCACGAATCGCCATGCCTTGGCCAGAACCACAGATCAGCACGCCGCAAACCTCGGCTTTAAAAGCATCTTCCGTCACGGGCAGTGAGCCTGCGGCTGCAATCAGCTTTTCGCAGAGTTTTTTGGCGTAATCGGGGTAATCGACAGAATTCGTGTCGTAAGTCCCTAAGTCTTCCCAAGGAAGTTGGGGATTGTTTTGAATAAACTTTTGCTTCAGTTCAAATCCGGCATGATCTGAAGCAATAAAGATCTTTTTCATCATACTTTAGAGAGTATCAGGCAGGCGTTGGTTCCACCAAAGCCAAAACTGTTGTTCATCACATTTTTAATATTTCCGCGACGTGCCTCATTAGGAACATAGTCCAATTTGCAGTCTTCACTTGGATTTTCCAAGTTGATTGTCGGCGGAACGACTTGGTCTTTGATCGCCATTACACAGAAAGCACTTTCAATCGCGCCCGCTGCGCCCAGCGCATGGCCCATCATGCTCTTTGTGGAAGAGACCCACACGTCTTTTGTGTGGGAGCCCATCAATTTCGTAATCGCCGCAGACTCAAGACCATCTCCGACAGGAGTGCTTGTGCCGTGGGCATTGACGTAAGTGATGTCAGAAGCTTGGAGGCCGGAGTCCAGCAAAGCCATTTGCATCGCTGCATAACCGCCAGCGCCTTCCGGAGCTGGAGAGGTCATGTGATAAGCATCGGCGGAAACGCCGTAACCTGTGACTTCACAGAGGATGTTGGCGCCACGCTTTTCAGCGTGCTCGAGAGATTCCAAAATCAAAATCGCCGCACCTTCAGCAAGTACAAAACCATCACGGCCTTGATCCCAAGGACGGCTGGCTTTCTCTGGAGCGTCGTTGCGAGTAGAAAGAGCGCGCATCGCTGCGAAACCACCAATGGCCATCGGGCAAACCGTGGATTCAGCGCCACCAGCTACCATCACATCCATCCAGCCATTGCGGATGTAGTTCACAGCTTCACCGATCGAGTGAACGCCGGAAGCACAAGCTGAAGTGACAGAGTAGTTAGGGCCTTTCAAATTGTGAGCGATACTGACTTGGCCTGCAGCCAAGTTCGTGATCACCATCGGAATGAAGAACGGGCTAATACGGCCTGGGCCGCGTTGCTCACACTTGGTGTGTTGTTCTTCAATGCCTGGCAGACCGCCCATGCCGACGCCGATAATGCAGCCTGCACGGGGAGCCAGAGTATCATCGATTTGAAGCTTCGCCATCTCCAAGGCCATCTTTGTCGAGGCCATGGAGTAGTGAATAAAGGTATCCATTTTCTTTTGCTCTTTTTTATCGATGTAAAGATCTGGATTGAAACCTTTGACTTCACCCGCGATGGAGACGTCATAACCTGTGGTATCGAAACGAGTGATTTTGGCGATGCCGGACTTTCCTGCTTTCGCATGATCCCAGCTCTCTTGAATAGAGAGACCGAGAGGAGTCACAGCACCAACACCAGTTACTACAACACGTTTTTGCGCCTTTGTCGGGCGTTCAAATCGAGGATTCATAAAAGCCTACGCTTTTCCTTTTTTCTGAAGGTAAGAAGCGACGTCTTGAACTGTTTTAAGCTTCTCAGCATCTTCATCTGGGATTTCGAGATCAAACTCTTCTTCCATCGCCATAACAAGCTCAACGATATCAAGGCTGTCCGCACCCAAATCGTCGATGAAAGAAGCTTCTGCTTTCACTTTCTCAGGGTCTACGCCAAGTTGCTCAACGATGATATCTTTAACCTTTGGGTGAATTTCCATTATGTCCTCCTGGTAAAATTCAACTTTCTTTAAAACTAACTCATGAACAAGCCACCGTTCACATTCACGGTATGGCCTGTAATATATTTTGATTCTTCACTTAGTAAAAACTTAACTGCGTTGGCAACGTCGTTGCCTTCACCGATGGAGTTCATCGGGATTTTGTCCATGATCTTGGTTTTCGCATCTTCAGACAAAACGTGAGTCATCTCTGTGGCGATAAATCCTGGAGCCACACAGTTCACACGGACGTTGCGCGATGCTAACTCCAAAGCCACAGACTTGCTGAAGGCCTCAGTGCCGGCTTTGGAAGCCGCGTAGTTGGCTTGGCCGGGGTTGCCGGTTTGGCCGATCACACTCGTGATATTCACGATCGAACCTTTGCGTGCCTTCATCATGATTTTGCTGAGAGCTTTCGTCATGAGGAATGTGCCACGAAGATTGGTATTCATCACAGCATCGAAGTCTTCCGTTTTCATTCTCAAGAGCAGTTGATCTTTGGTGATGCCGGCATTATTCACAAGACCATCGATTTCAGACCACTTTGCAGTGATTTGCTCCATGGCTTGATTGACGCTTTCTTCGTTCGCAACGTCGAGTTTCAAATAGAAATGACCCTCACCAGGGAGGGTTTTAGCGACTTCCGCCGCTGCTTCTTCGCGGGAAGAGTAGGTGAAGCAGACTTGAGCGCCTGCTTCGGCAAGGAGTTTCACGATGGAGGCGCCGATCCCACGACTGCCGCCGGTGACGATGATTTTCTTTCCCTGCAATGACTTCATAAGTTTTCCTTAACCAAATTCACAAAGTTCAAACATACTTAAATAAATAAAGACTGAAACTTGAACTTTCCTTGTGCCATTTTCAACACACTTTGACTGAAAGATTCTTCGACTTCAAGGAATTTTAATGACTCGAAGCTTTCAGAAAATCCTCAATCAATTTAAGGTCTTCTAGAGTATTTGTATTAAACACCGTGAAGGCCTCGCTATCGATTTTTTTAAGCAGTCCCGCAACGACCTTACCCGCGCCACATTCAACACATTTGGTGAGGTTTTGTGCTTTTAAAAGCTCCATGCTTTCAGTCCAGCGAACCGGCGCAGATACTTGTCGGATCAGGTTTTCGCGCAGTTTTTCCGGAGTGCTTTCAAAGTTCGCCGTGAAGTTTTGAACGATCTTAAAGGCCGGAGCTCTAAACTCCATCGCCGTGAGAACTTCGCGCATCTTTTTCTCGGCGGGGAGCATCATTTCACAATGGAAAGGGGCTGAGACATTGAGTGGAATCAGTTTAGCGCGTCTTGGAGGCTCCGGAAAGATTTCCGGTTTGAAATTCGCTTTCAGCCACTCAATCGCCTTCATCGACCCGCTCAAAACGATTTGTCCGGGGCTGTTGAAGTTCGCCGGCGAGAGCGGTCCTGCGCTAGAATTTTTCACCACATATTCGCAGAGGAATTGAGCCTGATCAGGCTCTAAACCCAAGGTCGCAATCATTCCGCCTTGGCCCACCGGAACGGCGGATTGCATAGCTTGACCACGTGCGCGCACGGCTTTCATCGCCGGAGTAAAATCGATGACGTTCGCGGCCACAAGTGCTGCGTATTCACCGATCGAGTGCCCCGCACCTGCAGAAGCTTTGATATGATATTCGGATTTCAAAACTCTTTGCGTCGCGGTGGAAACCAACAAAAGGGCCGGCTGGGTATTTTCAGTCAGAGCCAAGTCCGCTTCAGATCCTTCAAAGCAGAGCTTTTTCATGTCTTGCGACAGGGCTTCGCTGGCTTCTTCGAAAGTTTCTTTCGCGACTTTAAAGTTGTCGAATAGAAAACGGCCCATTCCAGGCTGTTGACTGCCTTGACCAGGAAATAAAAGAGTCATCATAGATTAGTACCTCATTAAAAGGCTGCCGCTCGTGAGACCAGCTCCGAAAGCGGTGAGGAGAATCATTTGTCCTCGTTTGATGCGTCCATCGGCCTTCGCCATTTCAAAGGCGAGAGGAATGGAGGCGGCGGAAGTATTCCCGGTCTCGTGAACGCTCACGACGACTTTTTCTTTCGGGAATTCATAGTAGTCAGCAATGGCTTCAATAATACGATTGTTCGCTTGGTGCGGAATCAGCCAGTCTACTTGATCTGCAGTGACTTGGTTGGCATCCAAAGCCTCTTGGCAGCAGTGGCTCATCGTGCGAACAGCATTTTTGAAAATCTCACGGCCTTTCATCTTTACGTATTGGCCGTTGTTCTCAAGCACTTCAGCAGAGAACGGAATCTTTGATCCCCCGGCAGGAAGCACAAACAAATCGCCCAGCCCGCCATCGGCGTGCAAGTGAGAACTCATGATCGTGTTTTTGTCTTCTGCAGAGGTGCGAGAAAGAATCCATGCGCCCGCACCGTCTCCGAAGAGGATGCAAGTTTCACGGTCTTTATAGTTCACAAAGCGATGCAGAACTTCAGCGCCGATGACAAGCACATGTTTGTACATGCCGTTACGAATGAATTGATCTGCAACAGACAAGCCATAGACAAAACCTGAGCAGGCTGCAGACAGATCAAAAGCCATGATGTTACGTGCGCCCAGCTTGTGTTGAAGAACACAGGCCGTGCTCGGCATGACCTGATCACCCGAAACAGTGCAAACAATAATTGCGTCGAGATCTTGTGCGGTGAGACCCGCATCTTTAAGAGCCTCTTGAGAAGCAATGAGACTCAAATCAGAAGTGGCTTGATAACTTTCAGGAACATCCGAGGCCATATGGCGGCGTTGGATCCCGGTGCGCTCAACGATCCATTGATCGTTGGTGTCCACCATCTTTTCCAAGTCGGCATTCGTGAGAACGCCGGGTGGCAAATAGGAACCTGTTCCGGCTACGCGAGATCTATACATTCCAGCCATGGATTAATCCTCGTCCTAAGAACTAAGCTTTAGCTGCGCTGATTTGTTTGCCTTTGTAGTAGTAGGCACCGTCAGAAGCTTTGTGAGCGCGGTGAGGACGTACAAGTTCTCCCGTTTTCTTTTCAATAGCGACTGCTGGAGTGCTGATACCATCGTGTGAACGGCGCATATCACGGCGTGAACGGGAAGTTTTCTTTTTAGGAGTTGGCATAGTCTACCTCTTTAAAGTGTTACAAAGCCTGGTAATTTAACCAAAAGTCGATAAAAATCAACCTTAATTCAACTTAATATTTTTAAGAACAGCGAAAGGGGACTCCGGCTTCTCAGCTGGCATTTCCTCGTCATAACCAAAGCTACGGCCTTGGACATGGATTCCGCAAACGGTGCAATCGCCCTTTTCATCCTCGGGTCCTGCTGGATTAAAAGGCGCGGCAATTGCCACGGCTTCGTGCACATATTCGCCTATATTAAACACCATTCCGTCGTATTCCGCGGTGGCTGGGCCTTCCTCGATAGCTTCTGAAATATGATTTACCTTAGCGTATTTACCGGTGCGGTCGTCGGACTGGCGCGGGATCAGGATGGCGCGTAAGTTTGGAGTGACCTTCAGGCAGAAATCTATCCCACAGCGAGAGCATTCCTCGAGAAGCTCGGTTTTAACCGTGCCTGTGAGTTCAAAATCTTTGGAATTCAAAGGGCGTATAAAAAATTCAGTGTAGAAGGCACGGTCGCCAATAACGTCTTTTAAAATGGCGTTCAATTCTCCCGTTTGCGGAGTGCAAACGAAGCGTTTTCCCTCTTCTGGGATTTCCGTCAGATTGATTTTCATAAAACCTCCATGAGGTCGAAAGGGAGCCCAAACTAGCCGGAGAGCGTTAGAAAGGCAAGCAGGGAATTGACGATCCTCTCTTAAAAACGAGAATTTTCTGTCAAAGTCCCGCTGTAATTTACCACGAACTCAGGTCTGCCTTTGTCTTTTTTGTAAGGTCATTTCTAAATAAACACTGATGGTCCATCCCAGAACAACTTAGAAATGAGGTTTATATGAATACCGGTTTCAAAACAAAGCTCAGTCTTTTTGTCGCCATGGCAGCCCTTGCGGCCTGCGCGGCGAAGCCACCGAGCATGCAACAAATCCCTGATACTGCAGACTCGAATGCCGAAATTGAAGCGACTCAGAAAATGGTCAATGAGGCCAAAGCCAATAACTTTGAAGTTCTTGCTCCTAAAAACTTGGAACGAGCCGAGAAAAAACTCGGCGAAGCTCGTGAGTATCTTGCCCGAGGCAAGGAAAAAGAAAAGATCTTAGAAAGTATCGCGGAATCTCGCGGCTGGCTTGAAGAAGCTAAATCCCGCGCCGACATCACACGTGCAGCCGCGAAAGATCTCGCCGACGCTCGGAGTGGCGCGATTCGTGCTCAAGCACCTGCGTACTATCAAAAAGAGTTTAAGAAACTCGACGATAGAGCGATGGACTTAGCGGCGGATGCCGAGAAGGGCAATATCGCAAAGCTCACCAAAGAGGGTGATAAACTGACAGATCAATATCGTAAAATGGAAGTTGATTCTGTCACGAAGACTTATCTTGGTGAAGCGCAAATCAATTTGCAGGCAGCCAAAAAAGACGGGGCTGAAAAAACTTCGCCAAAAACGTATGGCGTCACAGAGTCCAAGATCAACTATGCAGAATCTTTGATTAAGGAAAATCCGCGCAATACCGAGACCATTGCGAAAAGTGCGGCCGATGCAACCGAGCAATCTAAGTTTTTGCTGACTGTGAATCAAAAAACCAAAGCCGGCAATACCGAAGATTTAGTTCTGCAGTCTGAAAAACAACGTCGTGTGATTGGTGGACTTGCTGTCGGCATGGCTGCAACCGAAGTGGAACTGGCGCAGAAAAATGCCGCGCTTAAAACCGCTGAAGAATTGCGCAAAACTCTCAAGCCCAACGAAGCCGAAGTTTTCGTTGAAAACAACGCCGTCAAAGTGCGCTTGAAAGGCGTTCAGTTCGGTTCCAACTCTGCAAAGCTCAATAAGAAAAGTACGGCCCTGCTTGAAAAAGTCGATCATGTGCTCGGAACTGTCGGCACTAAAGCCATCACAGTTGAGGGGCACACGGATTCTGTGGGTTCTCCAGAAGCGAATCGCGAAATCTCTGAAAAGCGCGCTGAAGCCGTTCAGGACTACATGGTGAGCAAGGGCAAGATCTCCTCGAATCAAATCAAAGCCATCGGCCGCGGTGAAGACAATCCGATCTCGGATAACAAGACTGAACACGGTCGCTCTGAGAATCGCCGTATTGATTTGCTGATCGAGCCCAAGGTGAATCTTGAATAAGCTTTAGAATGAATATTGTGAGGCGATAAGAATGCCAAGCCAAGAGAGGGTCGACCCCGATGAGGAGTTCGACCCTTCGGTTTTTTCTGGTGTTGTATAGCGGGTATAATAGATACCAAAGTAGTTTTTAATGAAACTCACTTTGTAATCGAAGCCGGTACTCGTCATCCAGCCCTTTGTTTGGCTTCGGCCTTTTTCTTCAGAATAAGTGACGCCTCCGTAGATGTGATTGTCACTTTTTAGAGTGTATTCCAATCCCGATCCGGCGGATTCGACTCGTCCAGATGAGGTGATCGTGGTTGAGTCGTCAGGTGTCACAACGTTAGCATCTACAAAAACTTTTAAACTTTTTCCAAGCGCGAAACCGACGCCAGCTCCGTAGATTTCCGAATTGAGAAGTGGCGGACCTTCGTTGGTGGAGTTATCGACAACTTCTCCGACACTCGATACTTGATAAGAGAAATTACTAAAGCTCGAAGAGAGGGCACTGCTACGTGGCTGATAGTAGGCACCCACAGAGTAAGAAGGCGCAGCTAAGAGTGTACCCACGCGGCCCATGATATTCGTTGTCTTTACATTTTGATTTGCGAACCCCGAAATGTAGGCACTGGTGGAGGGTAAATAGGCTTTACTAAAGGTACTCTGTTGCATTTCTAGCAAACCCAAACTCACTGTGAAACCAAATTGCAGTTTTAATTCTTCACCTAGTGGAACGGAGTTCGCATAAAGGAGTCCCAGGTTCAGCGCGTTTAAGTTCGTAGCTAATTCTGTATAGGACGTTCCTACGTTGGAATTAAAAGTAAAAAACTTATCGAAGGTGATGTTGTAATCGGTGTTAATAAAAAATCCGGTGCGGCCCCAATCGAATTTTTGATAACCTGTGATGAGTCCAGGAATTTGAGTGTAAGAGGGGCTAGTGGTTTTGTCCGTCATCGACCCCGAAGGGTTGCCGCCAAGTTCAAAAACGCTCGCATTTAAAAGGGAACCTCCGGCAGAAATGCGCGATGACTCAAGCCCTGCGGCGCCGGCAGGATTGTAAATTGCGGCTCCTTCAGAGGCATTGTAGGCGATTCCATTATTCCCCATCAGGGCCTCGCGATGTCCCTGTGGCGTATAAATACTGTAGCCCCAGCCGAGTGCCGAATTGAAAAAGAGACCTAGAAGGGTAAGGCTTAGTAATCGGTGCATTTTAGCTCTGCCGAATCGCGGGTGAGATTCAGGAAATAATAAGGGTCATCAATGAGTTTATTAGAATTGTTTGGATCCGCCATCTTGCAAACCGTTTTAAAAATGAAGGAGTTGTCTATGGGAGTGAGAATCCAGTAAAAAGCGATGCCTTTAAACGCGACCTTCGTGGTGTCGTCAGGGCGGGTGGCTCTAATAGAAAATTTGATGGATTCGCAATTCTCATTGTGACAGCTATAAACGAGAGAGTAGACGACTGCATCATAAACGAAATCCAGGAGTTTTGGTTCTTTTGAAGAGACGTCTAAAGGAAGATTAAAAATGAGATCTCTGTCTTTGTTTTTGTCTTTGATGTTCACTTGGACGTAACGTTTTTCTTCATTGGTGAGGGACTTTAGCGCGAGGGAGCCACCGTCTTTAATGGTTTTCAAAGCAGTATTGGTTTTGTTTGAATAAGCGACGACTGCAATCCCCATAGTATCTCGCTTAAGGTTGAGCTCTGATCTTATACTGTAGTAAGAGTTTTGTTCAATCGCTTGATCGGTAGGTTTTTCAAGTTTGTAAGAACCCGGAAGGCTCGATTTATCGCGCTCGCAGTGGATCAGACTGAATGAAAGTAGAAGAAGGAAAAAATATTTCATACTAAATTCCCACTCCAAAGCTTAAGCCGGCCCAGGGATAGATTTTATCGGAGACAAAGCCCATGGCTTGCAGGCGGAAGATCGCGCCATCGGCGGTTCTGAACTCGTAGCCGGCACCGAGAGATGGAATAGCAATAAGAATGTCGACGTTATTGTTGAGGGCCATATCCGCACGATTCACAGTGAGGGTTTTGCTTTCGCTGCCGTCATTGGGTTCATAGGTCCATTTCATTCCCGCAAAAAGATTTGAGAGGTCGACGTTGGCACTCGCATGTGCTTTTAAGAAAGTCACCGCAGTGGAGAGAAAGGGGCGGTGATTTGCGAACGGGAAGTAGAAATTGGCATAAACCGGCAGTGTGATGAGCTCGACGGCCGCATCAGACACCGTCGGATTTGCGTGCAGAGACTGATAAGAAATGCCAAAACCGATCGCCGACTTGAGGGACACAAGATAGTCGTAGTTCAGAGAGTAGAGGCCGCCTTTACCTAGGGCTTCTACGGTAATGGCATGGCGGTTGTAGGCCTTACGTGGGGCAACGGGGGCCTGTATGGTGGTTTCAATCTCCGGTGCTTGAGCAAACGCAGCCCCAGCCGATGCTATCAAGCAAAAGCTCATTAAGACTTTTAAAAGGAATTGCAGACGTTTTACCACGTCCCGGGTTCAGCAAGGAGGGTGCCAGACACAGGGAAACATTAACTGTCAAAAAAAACCCAACAGCTGTCTAAGTTTTAGCACAAAGGCGTTTTTTGTTCTTTTTGGGGTTAAGGTCTATAGAGAAGCGACATGTAAATTTCGTTGTTTTGATAGGCGAAGTTCGGATTATTAGAGGTCTGATTAGTGACGTTGATACGGCTCTCAAACTCAAAGGATCTGTCGATTTGCCATTTGATTCCTCCACCGACGGTGATGCTTTTCGTCCGTTCCGTATCTGTTTCGGTGACTGTTTGCGTGTTGCCGCGATTTTTAGTGATCTCGAGAGTTTGATCTATGCGACGATTCATGTAAGAGACCGAACGTAAGCTCACATCTGTTAACCACAGAAGGGATTTGCTAATAGGGCCCTTGGCGCCCGCGCCTAGATCAAAAAAGAGACTCGAATAAGCGGCTTGTGAAGATAAAATAAGCCCCATATCAGCAAACGTATAAGGCGTTATCGATGGATTAGAATTAAAATCCGCGTCGATAGCAGCCATGAATTGGTGATCCATGCGCCCATTAAAGTCGTGAAAATAGCGCATTTCGTAGCCCGTGGAGCCAGTTAGTATCATAGAGGAGTTCGGTGTCCACTCTCGTTCGAGATCCGCGCCGAGACCAGTATGGGTGTAACTGGTGTCGGTCGTAGCAGCATTCCCATTGAAGTAGTTTCTATGAAAAAGCCTGAGGTTTAAATCAGAGGATCGGAAATACTTTTGCCATTTTGATGACAAAGTGACTCCGACATAGTCGTTGTCTTGGGTTTTGCTGTAATCTGCGAGATCCAGCCTCAGGCCTAAAAGATGATCATTAGGATAAAAGCCGTAGCGGCTATTTAAAAGAAAATAAAAATCGGAAGTACGCTCTTCCGGTGTCAGGTAGACGTTATCAGTGTAACGAAAGCCGGCACTTTGTTTGTCTAAAGTGCCGGCTTTTGCGTGATCTAGGATGAAGAGAGAAACTATAATGAGCAAAAAACTTTTCATACGTTCGACTTCAGAATGGGAGTTGGATTACTTATTATGAGGACCTTTGCCATTTCCGCGCTGCTCTTTTCTTTCTTCTTTTTCGGCCTTCGCGATATTTTTACGTTCTTCCCGTACTGCTTTTCTTTCATTTTTTCTTTGATCGCGAAGGGCGTGTTTTAAATCTCGGACGGCGTGGCCGATTTCGCTTGGATGAACACCCAAGGATTTGGCGATTTCGCCCCAGCCCATTTTTTGCTCAGTTCGCATTTTCAAAACGTCTTCCAAGGGCTTATTCGAAGACTTCGCCAGTTGCGCGACCATAGCCAATTGCGGTGAACTGAGACCGCTGTTGTGCAGAGTCTTAAGTTGCTCATCAGTCAGATTGTATGTCTTCTTAAGTTGTTGATCCCAAGCTTCTTCTTTAGCCTGGATTTTTTCAACCCTTGTGACTTCTTGGTCTACTTCGGTTTCTTCATGGGCCAAGGTAGTCTCGGCTGCATAAACGAATTCAACAAATGTCAGCGAAAGAATGAGAATTGTAATACGAACCAGCCATCTTTGAGTCATAGACAATACCCCTTCACTCTTTGTGATAACTTTAAGACGGTGGGGGAGTGCGAATCGTTTCAAAAATTTTTAAAATAAAATCCTAATTTGAGACTTTTAAAATTTCGCTGCGAAACCGCTCGATATTCAGGTGTGCGGGAATTTCTCGCCCCAGGGTGTTCCCCACTAAGACTTTTGCGGCATGAAAACTCAGTCCCATGCCGTGCCCTGAACATCCAGCCATGAGGCTGATTCCCGGATTATCTGGCAGAGCTCCGATCATCATTTGCTCGTCGGGTGTAAAGCCCATGATGCCGGACCACTGATAAGCGACCTTTGCGGCTTTGCCGTGCTTGAAGCGCTCCCGCACGAACTCTAGAAGTGCGTCTTGAATCACTTCGGTGGTTTGGTCTAAAAGATTGTTCTCAGTTTCCAGGGATAGATTTCTAAATCCGCCAATCAGCAAGTGCCCGGTCGGAAGCTGGCGAAAGTAACATAAGTATTTTGTCAGGTAACAAGGGCCTTTTACAAAATGGGGGAGTGGTTCGGTGACGAGAATCTGGCCGCGATTGGGAGTGATCAGATTTTTGAAATTCTTTAAAACCATCGGCAGATAGGCGTTCAAAGTGAGCAGAACTTTTGGTGTTTCAAAAACACCGCGATCGGTTTTTAGTTTTTGTGTGCCTTGATGATTTTCGATTGCAAAGACTTCGGTGCTTTCAAAGATATCGGCTTTGATTTTGCTTTTTAAACGCTCTAATAGCTTCACAGGATGAACGAAGCCATCGCCCTTATACTCAATGCCACCGACAAAGCCGGTAACGCCATAATCGCTTTCCATGTAGTTAGAATCGACTTCTTGAACGGCAAGACCATTGGCTTTCATAATTTGCGCGGTCTCGCGGTATTTGGTCCACATCTCTTCATTGGGAGCGACGGTGCAAGACCCGGTCTGGCGATAGTCGACGAGATCTGCTTGGTCTTCGATGATGTGCTGTTTGAGGAGTTCGCGATTGGCTTCGGAAAATTTCCAGATTTCAACGGCTTTCTGAGTGCCGAAATGTTGGTTGAGTTTCATAAAGTGCGCGGTCGAGCCACACGTTACAAAGCCCGCGTTGCGGCCGGAGGCGCCAAAGCCGATGCGATTTTTTTCGATGATGGCGATCTTGGCTTTGGGCTGTTCTTGTTGCAACCAATAAGCCGTGGAAAGTCCCGCAATTCCGCCGCCGACGATCACAAAGTCATAATTTTTTGTAGTCGCCGTTCCTGATTGATCGAGCCAAAATGAAATACTCATGCTTTCTCCGAGAGATAAAGAATCATCTCTTCCGCCGTGCATCGGCAGGGCTTTCCATCGCGCACGCATTCGTAATCGACATCAATCCAGTATTCCGGATGTGTGGCAATAGATTGAAAACCTTGCTTGGTTAAATATTTGATAGAGGAGTTGTTCGGGGACTCCTTCCATGCGTGAGTCACTATAGCTTCGGCGTTCAATTTTTTGAAGGCCGCAATAGCAGCTGCTGAAAGTTTTGGGCCCCAACCCTGACCTTGAACAGCATCGGATAAAAACAGACTTTGAAAGTAAGCGACTTTATCCTGGGGCACGTTCCAGAGATCACTGCGCAGTTTTTTACCTTTGCCTTTAGTCCAGAGTCCGGGCGGGTAGGCCAAGCGCAAGCCGAAGATTTTTTCATCTTCAGCTAGAACGAAGGAACACATCACACCGTTTGAAACGGATTTTTTCAAATTCTCTTCGAGTTCCGCAACTGTAAAATAATTCTTGCCGATGGCCTCATCGGTGAAAGCTTTGACGGCGGGAATGTCTTTTAATTGCAGTTCGCGAATTTCCACTCTTGGGCCCTATAATACTTGATAAAGATCTTGAGGTTTTAAGTCTTTCTTGATGATTTTAAGTTCTTTCAACTGAGAGATCAAACTCTGCCAGCGCTCGGAACTCATGGAGCCAAGGCCTTTTTGTTTGGTCTCGTCGGTTTCAATCAACGGTTTTTGCGCGGCAGCACTTTTCGTGAAGGTCTCAGCATCCATGGCCTTGTTGATACCCGCCATAAGTTTATTCGTCGGCTCTGGATTTTTTAAATACTCTTGCCAACCTGCGCGCACAGCTTCAACCAAAGCTTTTGCAGTCTTGGGATCTTTTTTAAGAGTTTCGGCATTGGCCGCGACCACCGTCGTGTAAGGATTAAAGCCTTCTTCAGAAACCAAGAAAGTCTTCACTTTGAGTCCTGATTTCTCAGCCAACAGCGGTTCTGAGGTGAAGAAACATTGCTGAGAATATTTTGGATCTTTTGTGAAGTTTGAAACTCCACCCAAATAAGGAACGATTTTGGCTTTCGGTTGCGGATACTTTTTCATCAGGTACTGAGCATAAGAAAGGCCCGATTGAATTGAAAGAACGCCTTCGGATTCAAATACTTCTTTGAGGGACTTAAAGTTTCTCTCTGCATGGGTCATAATCGCTTGTGGGTTTGTTTGATAAGTCGCAAACAGGGCCTGAATGTGCGAGCCGCGGTCTTGGGCGACAATAATTTCTTCCGCGCTCACGATCGCAAAATCGACTTTGTTCGCGCCTAGCATTTGCACCGTCGGAGTTCCGGATCCGCCCTCAAGAATTTCTACCTCAAGGCCGCGTTTTTTGAATTCACCACTTAGCTGAGCCGCATAGAAACCGCCAAACTGAGGCTCGGCTTTCCAGTTCAGTGCAAGTTTCAATTTCGCCGGAGTCGCCGCAAAAGAGACAGAACCAAGAAATAAAAAACTGAGTAACATAAGTTTCATAAGTTAATCCTTGAGGTTCATTCCGTAAGGACGGATTTTTTGAAGTGATCTGTGTAAAATCTTAAGTAAATAAATACAAGCTAGACCCATGATGGATAGCAATCCGAGCGCTGCAAAGACGATATCAATGCGCTGTTGGGTTCGGGCCGAATCGATCATAGCGCCAAGTCCGCCACCGGCAACGAATTCGCCAGCAATGGCGCCGATAATCGCAAGCCCAATAGAAACTTTCAGTCCGGCATAAATCGATGCATAGGCCGTTGGGAATTGCAGCTTCCACAGGCGCTGAGTGGCGGTTGCGCCATAGAGTTTAAAAAGCTCCTGTTCGCCTTTGGAGACACCTTCAAGACCCAACAGGGTATTAGCAATGATCGGAAAAATCGAAACGATAAAAGCCGCCGCAATCACTGTCGGCATACCAAAGCCAAAGTAAATCACCAAGAGCGGCGCAATCGCAATGATCGGCACCGTTTGAAAAAACACCGCAAATGGCAATACGGACTTTCGTAAGAAGTCTGAAAGAGAAAACAAAACTGCCAATGTTGTACCAAAAACAATGCTCAGTAAGAGTCCGACCATCGAGCCCCGTAAAGTTTCAAAAAAAGCCGTAGCAAATCCGCCAGGATTTTCCAGCAAGGTGTTTAAAACGGTGCTGGGTGCCGGAAACAGAAATTCCGGAATCCACTGCAATCGCACGGCGATTTCAAAAACTGCAATAACCACAATGAAACTGACTAAGGCCGGAAGATTCACACGACGACTCATACGAAGGCCTCGCGCATTTTTAGACTCACTCGTGCGATCGTGTCTTGATATTGAGAGGAGACTCGCAGCTCGTCCTCGCGTGCTTGCTGATAGTGAATTTTTTCGTTCAAAATAAATTCACCACCCTGAGTGTTCATCAGCAAAATCCGGTCTGCCAGAAAAGCCGCCTCATAAGTCGAGTGCGTGACGAACACAACGCTCAACTTTTCTTTCTCACACAGATCGCGCAATTGTTTTTGCAGTGAAAAGCGTGTGACTTCGTCCAGGGCAGAAAAAGGCTCATCCATAAAAAGAACCCTCGGAGAAGAACTCAGTGCGCGAGCAATCGACACGCGCATCTTCATCCCGCCAGAGAGTTCATGCGGAAAATGATTTTGAAATCCCTTGAGCTGGACTTTTTCCAAAGCGGCAAGAGCTTTGCGATTTTGCTCCTCCAAAGGAAGTTTTTTCTGTAGCTCCAGAGGAAGGCGGGTGTTTTCTAAAACATTTCGCCAAGCCAAAAGCTGGGCTTCTTGAAAAACAAAGGCGAAGTTTTTTTCCACCTTCCAGGTAATGCTTCCTTGGGTCGGGGACTCAAGCCCCGCCATCAATCGCAGCAAAGTAGACTTGCCACAACCCGAGGGGCCGAGAATGCATAAGAACTCACCCTCTTGAAGTTCGAGGTTCGCGGATTTTAGAACCTCGCGGTCTTTGAACTTCTTTTGGATTTTCTGGAGTTCTAACACCGCCGGCATTTTTTAAACCCAATCGTAATTGAAGCTAATGCTGACGCGTTCGGAGTTGGACTGATTCTGAGGAACTTCATGGCGCATCCAACTTTCAAAGAGCACCACGCGACCTGCTTGCGGTTTTAACTCGACAAAGCGCTGATTGCGTTCTTGGGCATTTTCTTTGCGGGGTGGAGAAGCCATAAAGCCCACCATGCGCGGGTCTTCGAATTTAATAGCACTGCTGTTTTTAGGTGTTTGCACGTAATAAGTTCCGCTGATCACAGAAAGCGGATGAATGTGCATGGTATGGAAAGTCCCCGCCGGCATCACATTGATCCAGCAGCTGGTCATTTGGATCTGTTTCGGATCCACATCCATTTCCAGATACTTGATATATTTGCGCACATGGCGATCAATGCCTTTTTGCAAATCCTCAAAGGTGGTTGAGACCTGATGGAGGTGAGCGATCGACCCATAAGAGGTGTAACCACCGCGGTAGTTCTTAGTCGACCACTCTAGGCCGGCCTCATCGATCTCACTGAATTTGAGGCTTTCTTTGAGGAGATCCTGGTTCAGGCGCTTGCCGCCTTTGGAGGCAAGTGGGGCGTAATAAATAGGTGAAGGAAATAGGCTTTTAATCATCTCAAGGTGAAACAATACTCAAGCAAAACGGGGGTGGCAAGCACGAGCTCGCATATAAAGCCCCTCCCCCTGTTAGAAAGAGAACAGCTGTACCCCTAAATTGGCAGTTTCCCCGGGTGAGACATTGGCACGATTCTGGGCTCGATTTTACGAGCTTTGGCCTGGCACCACCCTTGCTCTAGTAATAGGCATAAGCGAATTTACTAAAACTTGGAGGCCCTATGAAAACAACTCTTCTCTCTCTCGTAGTAGCAATGATGATCCCAGCGATCTCTTCTGCAAAAGTAGAAGACTTCAACGCGATGATCAATGAGAGCAACAACGCGCAAACGCAATTGCGCAATGAACTGAAAGAGAACATGGATGAGACTCACCAAGCTCAGTTGCACGATAAAAAAGACGCGGTCGAAGTAGCCGGTGCTTTTGACAGCACAGTGATTTCGCCAACTAAAGCGGTGTTCACGACTTTCGACAAAGAAATGGTTCACTACCGTCCTTCTGAGGACAAGCAAATGAACCGTATCGCCAACGAGATCAAGGCAGCTGATAAGAGCTTCTAATCGGCGGACGCGAAAATTAAATAGACCCCCTAAACGGCCGAGGCCCTCCCCCCAACTCGGCCGTTTCCCTTTTTATGCCCTATAAGAATAATAACCTGCTCATCTCGCAATTGCGTTTGACCACTTTTTTACGTAGAAGCATCCCTTGTTGAAATAAGGAGCTTTGAAGTGAAACAAGCACTCATCATTTTTGGTCTTTTAACTCTGACTATGATCGCCCAAGCCCGCCCGCAAATTGATAAGCCGCAATTGAAACTCGAACTGTGTGATCTTGAGACCGACGCTTCCGATGACACTTTCACTGAAATCCGCACCATCGACATCGACAAGACAAAAACTTTGTCGCCATTTCTCTTGAAGCTCGCAAATGAACACTTGATCGCTCAGGGTTACGTCAAAACGGAGCAGACTCTGCCGGAGATCAAAGCTCTGTTCGGCGAGAAGGGCGAAGAATCTTTCAATGATCTTTATATCGTGTTCTTTATCTCAAAAAAGACCGGTCAGAAGTACATCCAAGTGAAAACATGGCCCGGCGACAACCCTATGGGTTTAATCTTCGAAGCGGACAGCGGAAAGCTTGTCGGTCACAACAGCGATGATAGCATCAGCCTTGTGACTCTTTCTGGCGGCGATGTTTCTTGTTACGAATTATCAAAATAATTAGAAGCTTTCTCAAAACCAAACAATATAATAATAGGAGATTATTATGAAAAAGACTTTTTTTGTCTTAACTATGCTAGTCGCGGGCACTGTCCATGCATCTTACAACTCAAATGTTCCTGGCAAATCTGTTCGTTGCACAGGTCCTCAAGTTGTAGTGATTATCAACAAGGCACGTACTGAAATCACAGTCATCAATGCCAACGATCCGGGCCACCCTGAAAAATATCAGGTTTTGGCTGACGGCAAATTTACTGACGGTGACACAATGGTTTCTTACCGCGGTTCTGACAATAGTGAAGATCCAAGCTATGTCGATCTAAATTTTGACGATCAAGGTGATTCCCTCGTCTATCGTGAAGATGCCGAAAATCCAATTAAATTAAAGTGCCCTTAATTCACGCGATGAAGTGAAACTTGGCCTGACATTTTGTAGCTGCCAAGTTTGACTTTCTCGTAATAATTCCCCAGCCACGTATTGCCATCTTCAAACGGGTAAATCTGAATATACCCATCATCGCCATAGACATTCACAATCAGCCCGCGGCTGCCGGGAATTTTCATAAAGTCTTTTCCAGGACGATCTCCACGAGTGCGGCTAATAACTTTACCATCGGCTTTATTAGTCAAAACAATCGATGTGCTCCCTAGTGGAGTTGCGCCGGGACGTAGATTGACTTCCCATTCAATCAGCCAGTCGCTCTTGTGATCTTTTCGATCTGAAAAAAGAATCTCCCCCGAAAAACGGCCGTTGATAGCTTGTGCGTCCTGCATTCCCACGGGTTGGGCTGTTTGAATCGCTGCAAACAGATCCGGGATTTGCATTTTCTTTAGATCGCGACGGGCGTCGGCCTCACTCGTCTCATTCAAAAGCCGCCGCTCTTCATTCATCCAACGCGGAGTTTGTTTGCGAGGCGGGGATACAGACGGAGGTGCCGTCACCACGGCTGGCGCGCTTGACGGAGGGCAAGGAGCTGCCGGAGCGGGTGAACACGAAGTTCCTAAATCGGAAGAGGGAATTGGTTTGTAACCAAGTCGCAAACCTAGGTCAGCCAAAAAAAGTGTAACAACTTTGCCGAGAATTTCATCGGCTTTTTGATAGCGTTCCTCCAGAGTTTTCAATTTCTGATACTCTTCAAAATCTCGGCGGGTGAGTTCGACGAGCTCCTCCTTGGCTTTATTCTCCCCTTGATCAATGTCGATTTCACGGAGTCCCGCTTTGTGTCCAAAGTTATAAGAAACTCCGGCGACCACGAGTAAAACTAAAATTCCCGCTAAGATCTTTTTCATAAAGCTCCTTTAAAAGCGTAGAACAAAACTCGGAAACTGCACGTAAAGCGGTTGGGCGAGGCTTCTCTGGCGAATCAGTTCTCCAGCCAAAACAAAGAAATCCCACCAAGCGTGAACAAAAATCCCTTCGCCGAGTTCAAACTGATTTTTTTCAGCAAGCCAGCCAAGATAGTAACCCATTGCTAATTGCGGATAGGCCTTAGGACCATGGGCGAAACCAAACACCACGGCTTGCCCGGCATTGGCGACCCACGAGCCATTGGTTTCTTCATAAAGGATAGGATGTAAATATCCGCGAAAAAAAGCCTCCTCACCCGTTCCGGCTTCATAGCTGACATAAGTACTGACGGCGAGATCGTTTGCGCGCACCGTGTGCTCGGGAACATCCGAGCTATTCACTGTGTAGTAACCCCCTAGTATGCCCAAAAAGAATGGAATCCAGGTTGTCGGTCTTTTTAAGTAATTAAAATGAAAAGGCGCCTTCAAGAGGTCTTCCATGCTCTGATCTTTAGGATAAAACTGATATTTTCCTTCAGCCTGATACGCTTTCACGCGGGAACTAAAAGTATCATAAGCACTCAGAAACCCGGCATGCATGTACATCGCCTGAGCCGCGAGCCCATAGACCTTATAGTCCTGAACCCGGTCCGCGGAAACCTCGGGATCCGGCAAGCCTTTTTCGTATTTATCATTAAAGTCCACATACAGCGAAATACCCGCAAATCCATACCCAGCAAAGAGGAGAGACCTTGAAGATTCGCCATCGATGGCTTGACCAAGTCCGGGGATTATGAAACTCGCAAGAGGTGTCCAAAACAGAGATTTCTTCTCGGTAATTTCATCAGCGAGGGCCGTATTTTGAAAAAACAAAAGAAACGCAAACAAAAGCCAAAAACTCTTCATCTAAAGAATCAGCTTTCTCAACTCTTGTTGTGAGTACACGTAATCCGCATAAATCATCGTGTTTGTGATATTTCTGTGGCCGAGGGCGACCTGGACCAAGCGCAGATCTTTGGTCTTCTGATAGAGCTCGATCGCAAAGGTATGGCGAAGCGAATGAAACTTCTTCGGAACGGGCCTGTAAAGTTCCCAGATTTGATAAAGACGGTGATAACTAATGCCAAACACGTGTCGCCCGTCCTGCTGAGAGGCAAAGCGGTGGAGGCGTTTAAAGAAGTCCGAATGAAGTGGAATTTCCCGGTCATTGGAGTTCTTAAGACCCCGGATAAAAACACTTTCATCGTAGGTATTGAGATCAGCCATGGATAAATTCAAAAGTTCTTGAGCCCGGGCTCCGGTCCGAAGTCCGAGATCGATGAGCAGACAGTTTCGCGGGTCTTTGACCTGAAAATCCGTGATGATTTTCTTGAGCCTTTCGACTTCAGGCGGCAAAAGATATTTGTTTTTATTGAGTGAATATCGGACCGCAGAACTCGCCAAGATGAAACCTCAAAATATCGATAAAAAACCTAGGGGAAACTTCGATATTTGATGATTAAAAAGCCCCAGACCTTTGTAAAGAAAAGCCTAAAAATGCCGATACTAATAACGCGACGCATTTGTCTCGCGAGTGGAGCTGATTTTCATGAATGCATTGAGTCATTTTATATACGCATCGCGTAAATGCGAAATTCGCAATATTTCAAATGCAAAAATATCTCTTATTTCAGCTATTTAGTACTAAAGAAAATAACTAAAAGCTTTAGTCTAATTCGAAAAACCCCTTATCAGACCACTCATTTTAAAAACTTTCATACAAATCAAGTATTTAGCTTGACCCCTCCATCCCTCCATTTCATCATTAATTGTATTTCACAACGGCTATTTTTGCGTATCACAATACTTAAATTGCGAAATACAACCGGACCGATTGTAAATGCGAAGCGTCAATCTGGAGGATGCGATGGAAATAGATCTCGAAAAGAAAAGCACTCGCGAGGCAAATAAGCCTCCTTTTTCCGGGGTTTTTGATGCGTCTGAGGGGTTTGATGAGGGGGTCCGATCGAAGACTTCATCCCGCATCTTTTATGAGGCTCAAGTTTCGGTGATTCAAAAGCAGCTCGGAAATCTCGAGAAAATTCGCACGGATTTAGGCCTTTCTCAGCGGAAAATCTGCCAACTTTTGATGGTCGATCCATCGGCATGGACCCGTTGGAATCGGTCCGGAGAAGAAGCTCCACCACATATTTGGCGGGCTTTGCAGTGGTATATGACTTTGCAGGAAAAAATCCCGGGTTTAACGCCGCAATATTTTATTGGCAAAGACCCACAAATTTTGCACGAAAAGGCGCTCTTAAGAATTAATGAAGAAAAAGGCCATCGCGAAGTTCTTGAAATGGAAATTCGCGCTCTGAAGGCGTATTTCGAAGAGGAGTCGCAGAAACTCACTAAAAACCTGCATTTTTATCGGTTCTTTAGCTATGTTTTAGGGATTTCGGTTTTAGCGTTGGGTTTGGTTTTGCTGTCCAAAATGGTTGGTTTCTAGAGCCGGATCTTTTGGAAATGCAGGGTTTTAAATCGAGGTGCTCGGGAAGAATGTTCTTATACCCGGTTTTTGAGGCCGAAAGAAAACAACCTAATGCGCGGCGCTTTTTTTCTCAGTTTTTACATTAGAACTATTTTTTTCCCGTAGCAGGCGCGACTTTAGGGGCGTCTTTTCCCTGCGGCACACCCGCCGCCGCTTGCGATTGAGCTTTTTCTCGAACTTCATTGCTGGTTTTTACTAATTTTTCTTTCAAAATGTCGGCGCCTTTTTCATCCTTACAGTTGAGAGACTCCAAGAGAGCTTTGGCATCTTCCTTAGAAACAGGAGAGGTGGACTTGTTGGCCTTGTCGGTTACGACAACGGCGGAGTTGCTAATTTCTACTTTTGAACCGTCGGCATACTTTATGGTAATACTTTGCGGAGTGCAATTCAGAACTGCAGACTTAGGATCCAGGGAGGCCATGACTTGATCGAAAAGACTGCCAAATAAATAACCGGTGCCAACAGCAGCAATCGCTATTGAAGAAATCACATAGACTATAGTAGTAGCTACAAGCGCTGCTGTAGCTCCGGTGGCTGTCGCTATTCCAATTACGGGTCCTACGAGGGCCGCAGCCACTAAAGCACCAAGACCCACGCCGATTTTTTGAGCGGTGGTCAATTCCTGAGCTTCAGCTTCGTTCACAAAAAATCTTAATAAAGAAGCTGACTTCTTTCCCTGGAAGAACTTGCGAAGACTATAGAAATTCTCATCAACTGTCTTGCTGCGGTCAAAGTTCCATACCTGTCCGTTGTACTCCAGATTCAATGGGGAATAGGATGTGACCGAAACCCCTGTGGGTTTGCCGTCAGCGAGAATTTTTCCGCTTGCCAGAGTGAGTTTAGGAAATGCTGTGACCTTCGCAAAGTTCTCTTGATAAGTCTTACGGAGATCACGTATGAGCTCTGCACTCGCTCCGGCCGCCGCAAGATAGAGGATGGAGTGCTCAGGGCTTTTGGTGGTCTCCAACGCAATCTTCAGCAACACCTGTGAAGACTCTTTTTCATGCTTTGCTTGCGCCGCAGACGTAAATGTCGAGAAAGTTGTCGTGAAAGTAAAAAGCCATGCCATCATGATGCGGGAGAAAGGATAAAACATTTTCGGATCCCTAAAAGATTTGTTTACCCATTTTGATTCATTTCTTTAAAATATGAAAGTCTTCGGAAGTCCAGTTTTTGGTTTGGATAGCTTTTAAACCAGAGTGACGCTTTTCATGTCGAAGCCTTGAGCGAAAAGTTCACGGTGGTTGTCAGAAATAGTCCAAAAACTGCTATTGGGAAGGCATAACGAGAGATACTCACTTCGGTGAGTTTTTCGTCCTGTATGCCCCTTTAGAGTATGAAAACTCGGGGTTCGCGACAAGAATTCTATAAAAATCTATCGAGGAACTAACCGAAAATCGCTAAACATCCGTCCTCCAACTAGCCAACTGTCAAGGAGGACAGACAGATGTTTTTTAACCTTTCGCAAAAACTAAAACTCAGTTTCGGAATATTAATCCTATGTCAGCTCGTCGCCTGCGCCCAGGCACCGGATGATATCGAAGCCACATTGGCCCCTCAAGAGGAGGAAAAAGTCTCGGACAAATTGATCTATGGCGATGACGATCGCAAAGATCTGTATGAGGTTTCAAATTCTTTTCAGCAACGGCTGGCAGATTCGACGGTCGCCCTGCTTGGGAGTTCAGACCTGAAGCCACAAAGTGCAAGCCTGTTCATTCTCCCCACGGACACCTTCGGTAGTCAGAATATGCTTTGTACGAGTGAGCCTTTCTATGATCAGCCTGCCGGAGCATTTTGCTCGGGTTCCTTGGTCGGGGCTAATTTAATTCTCACTGCCGGACATTGTGTGAAAGATGCTTCAGAGTGCACGAACGTGCGCTTCGTCTTTGGTTACTCTGTAAAACAGGCGGGGAAGTATCCGGTGAGTGTTGCAAGCCAAGAGGTCTACGGCTGTAAGCGCATTATCTCGCGCAAGCAAGAAGCTGCGGGCTCGGACTATGCATTGATTGAAACCGATCGTCCTGTGGTGGGACATGAAGTTTTGAAGCTGCAACGTTCTCGTGTCGCGGCCGTTGGTGATTCCGTGACCGTGATTGGTCATCCGTCGGGATTGCCAACGAAAGTTGCGGCGGGTGGAAAAGTTCGTAAAGTCAGCTCGACTTTTGTAACAACCAATCTAGATACCTACGGTGGAAATTCCGGGTCGGCCGTGTTTAATTCTGACAGCGGTGAGATTGTCGGGGTTCTCGTCCGAGGCGACACGGATTTTGTCTCTAAAGGCTCGTGCTATGTTTCAAATCGCTGTCCCGCAGATGGATGTCGCGGTGAAGATGTCACGCGCATAGATCAAGTCAGTAGCCTTATTCCTGATGTGGCGGGGCCGCAGCCAACTCCCACGCCAAACCCGACCCCAAATCCAAGTCCAACTCCGAAACCTCCAGCTGAAAAAGTTTTTGCAAGCTCCGGAAGTGCTTTAGCAATTCCTGATAAAAACATGACGGGGATTGAATCGAGTATTTCCGTTTCGGAAGCCGTCGCTGGACGAAGGGTCTTGATTGGTGTCGACATTGAGCATTCCTATTCGGGAGATTTGATTCTCACCGTGGTGGCGCCAAATGGAAAATCCTATGTGCTTCGTAAAAACAAAGGCGGTCGGGCGCGGGATATCAAAGGCACTTTCGGTGACAGTCTAGTTTCAGAAACAGATTTAAGTTCTCTGAGTCAAGCACTCGCTGGGACTTGGAAATTGAAAGTCGTCGATAGTCTTGCGGGAGACACCGGTGCTTTAAGGCAATGGAAGGTGATTTTAAAGTAGATCTTTCGCCAAAAATCGTCTCCTCTGATTCCAGGGTTTTGACAGGGGAGTTGGTCTGAAAACGTAGTTGTTTCTAGATGGCCATGCCCGCGTTTCATAATGAGACACTGGCATGGCTTGCAGTTTTTAGCGCCTAGGAGGCCCCTATGCGTTGGCTTTTGTTTTTAAGCATCTTTAGTCTGTCTTTGGCGGGATGTAAAAACCTGGTTGAAGATAACGAAATCAAAGGCGTTCTTACGATTGATAAATCCGCTTTTGGCAATGACTATTTGGAGTTCAACGATCCAGACACGCAGCAGACGCGCTTCATTCACCCGGGCCGCAAAATCATTCGCATGAACCGCAAGGGAATGTCGAATTTAGAAATCACGATGATGGACTCTCGCCAAGTCCAGCTGGCTCGCGTGGTGATCCCAACAAAAAATTTCGAAATGAAGGACAAATCCTTTTTCGTCGATGCTAAAACTTTACAGCAAAATTGGGATATGAAAGGCCGCCAAGTGCAGATTCCATTGAAGTTGGAATATCACCCGAAAAGCGGCGCAAGATCCTGTAAAGTTCAAGGCTGTACGGAAGGCTCTTGCCAAGGCTGGACCGGTCCTGTGTGGCGTGTGTTTGATTATCGCTTTGATTACGAAATTCAATTTCATCCCCAAGGAACTCAACTCGTTTGGGGTTCTTTCAAGGCGACGGGTGAGTTTAAAACAGAAATCACCGAGGGTGTTTCATTCAAATGTGAGCCGGCTTCAGTGACTTACAAGGCTCCAGAGGAGTTGTTCCAATGAGAAAACTGATTTGGCTCCCTCTTTTTATGATGATGTTTTTATCCCTTGCCTGCGATGTTCTTAAGGAATCTGAAATCCGCGGCACTTTGGTGATTAACCCCAAGGGGGGCTATCCGGAGCTTGAGCTCCTCGATCAAAGTACGAATACGCGATTTAAACTCGGCAATGGTGTTTATAAATTTGAGTTTGAACGCTGGCGCCTTCCTTATACGGATCCAAGAATTCGTATCATCAATGACAAGGGCCAAATCGTTGGGAAAATGACAGTGCCATTGAAGTCCGTCAGAGACGACGGAACTTTCGCTGTCACAATGAATGATCCGACGAATAGAAACTCGTACAATATTTTAGGCGGCCGTCGAGTCATTACCTTGAGCCGCGAGCGTTTCGCAAAACAGGGCGTGAGCTGCACTTATACGGAAACATACCCTTGTACGACCACGGATGCAAAGGGTAACAAGGTTTCATCCACTTGCACTCGAAGTGTTCAGGGTGAGCAAGATGAGCTCTGGGAAAAGCGCAAAGAAAAAACTTTCTATCGGATTCTCTTTGATGGTGGTGACCTTGTGAATGTTGCGGACTTTAGTGGTGAAAGTAAAATACGCGAAGAGACCGAAATGCTTAAGGCGACAAGCTGCCAATAAATGGTGGAACAATTTTCCGAAGTAAGTTATTTCTAAAGGATGCAAAGAATCATCCTGGTCTTTTTGTTAGTCATTGCATTTACAAACAGCTTCGCTCAGGACGAGGCCCCTGAAAATGCGGGGGAGCTGAGTGAAGCGATTCCCAAAGAAGATTACTCAAAAAAATTAATCTTCCTGCCGATTGCCTACTACACCCCCGAAACCAAACTCGCCGGCGGAATGCTCGCAATTAAAAATCTGTGGAAAGAAAAAGAGGGACGGACGTCGAGTGTGATGGCGACAGCGTCGATCACGATCAACAATCAAGTGATGACCAGCATCGCTCCCCGTCTGTATTTTCAGGGCGGGGAGTGGGAGCTCACCGGGGTTTTGTTTTACAGCTACTTCCCGAATAAATACTATGGTCGTGGGGTTGAGAATTCACTGAGCTCGCCAGAAAAATACATCGAGAACAGTTTTGTCTTGGGTGTGGGCGGCGGCCGAAACCTCTATGAACATCTTTTTGTACGCGGAGGCGTTGGTCAGGATCTGCGCAAGATCATTGAATACGAAGCCGGTGGCGCGATGGAAAGAGAAGTCCAAAACTTAGCACCGAGTCTTCAAGTGCTTTCTCTGAATCTGAGTCTAGAGTGGGACGAGCGCGATTATCCGCAAGCACCTCGCCAAGGGTCCTGGTATCGCATCACGCAGAGTTTTTATGATCCGAAAGATCGCGAAGGTAATAAAGAGCTTCAGCGCTTTCGCAAAATCGATTTTGATTTCCGTCAGTACGTGACGCTCGCTCCCCGTTGGATCGCTGCGGGACAGTTTGTTTTGTCTGAAATGCAAGGCGATCAGATTCCGTTTCAATATTTGAACTCCATTGGTGGCGGCTCGCGCATGCGGGGGTTTTATGGCGGACAGTACCGCGACCAATCTCTTGGCATGGTGCAAGCAGAGTTGCGTTTTGAGAGGACACCCAAGTGGACTCCGGCCGTTTTTGCGGGCATTGCGCGCATGGCGACAAAAATTTCGGACCTCAACTCTGCGGACAGTTTTTACTCTGGCGGAGCGGGGATTCAGTACACTTTGGACCCGGAGAATCGCACTAAACTGCGACTTGATTTCGGTTTCACCGGTAAGGAAACCGGTGCCTACTTTTTGATCGGCGAAGCGTTCTAAAATGCAAGGAACTATCGCGGAGCATAAGCACTAGTCTTTTTACTCAAAAGTCCCCATCATCACGTCGTCACAGAAAAAAGACGTCCGGTCAAAGATATGTGTCAAACACAAAGGAGATTCTTTTGGGAACATTCGAGTTGATTTCAAAGCACGGCGACCATGAGCAAGTAGTATTCTGTAACGATCCTAGCGTGGGTTTGAAAGCGATTATCGCAATTCATAACACGGCATTGGGTCCGGCTCTGGGCGGAACGCGCATGTGGAATTATAAAACCGAAGATGAAGCTTTGATCGACGTTCTTCGTCTTTCTAAGGGGATGACCTATAAAGCCGCAGCAGCGGGGTTGAACTTGGGTGGCGGTAAAGCTGTCATTATTGGCGATCCAAAATCTGCAAAATCTGAAGGCCTTTTCCGTGCCTTCGGTCAATTTGTGAACTCTCTCAATGGCCGTTACATCACAGCGGAAGACGTTGGCACCAACGTCACTGACATGGAGCACATCTTTATGGAAACTCCTTGGGTGACAGGGATTCCAAAAGGTTTCGGCGGTTCGGGCGATCCATCTCCATACACGGCGCACGGCGTTTTGATGGGAATTAGGGCTGCTGCGAAAGAAAAATTCAATGCAGACAATTTGAAAGGCTTGAAAGTAGCTGTTCAAGGCTTAGGCAACGTGGGTTCCAACCTCGTTAAATACTTGATTGAAGAAGGCGCGAAAGTGATCGTGGCCGATATCGATCAGGCTCGTGTAAAAATCATGCACGACCAATACGGTTGTGAAGTGACGAACCCCGATGCAATCCTCGCTACAGAGTGCGACATCTTGGCTCCATGCGCCTTGGGCGCCGTGGTCAACGACACCACGATCACAAAACTAAAAACAAAAGTGATCGCGGGCGGCGCAAACAACGTCTTGGCAGAAGCACGCCACGGCGACCAACTTCGCGAACTCGGCATCTTGTACACGCCAGACTACGTCATCAACGCGGGCGGCCTGATGAACGTCTTCGTAGAACTCGAAGGCTACTCTCCAGACCGCGCCTTCGACAAAACCCGCAAAGTCTACGACAACTGCATGAAAGTCTTCGAAATCGCAAAACGCGACAACATCGGCACCCACATCGCAGCGGATCGCCTTGCAGAAGAGCGCATCAAGACGATCGGAAAACTCAAACAAAGACACCCAGGCAAATCCAGCCGAGCATTCTCAACTCTCAGAGAAGTTAATAACCGTTAATTACAAAGAGAAATCGAGAAACAAAAAAGCCTGCTGATAAAGCGGGCTTTTTTTACCCAAAACAAGGTCAAAACGCATCTTGACATTACCCCGCCCCCGGCATTCAATAATCTCCTAAATCTAACTATTTAACGAGGATACCGGTTTGAGCACAAAGCTTTCAAAAGAAGACGTCAGAAACCCAGATCAAGTTCTTAAGACCCTGAATCAAGGGTTTCAGTGGAGTCAGAGCCATTCGCGTGCGGTGATTGTGACTTTGATCGCCTTCATGGTGATTGGAATCGGCTGGTCTTTGATGAGCAATATGTCGGAACAAAAAGAGACGAAGGCTCAAGAAGCTTATTTCGGTTTTGAAAAAAGCTACCTCGATAAGAAGCGGGGATTTGAAGAGGCGGAGCGCGCTCTGCTACGTCCGCCGGTAGGAAAAGATCCTAAAGAAGCGCCAAAAGCCAAAGCGACGGGCGATTTGGACAAGGACTACGGTCCTGAGGTTGCGGGCTTTAAAGACGTGATCGCAAAGCATCCAGACTCGAAAGCGGCGCAAATGGCGGCTTTGAATCTGAGCGATATCTATGTGAATTACAAAAAACTCGACGATGCGGTTCAATCCTTGGAGAAGATCGCGGAAAAAAGCACGGGCAACGATTTGATTTCAGCGATCGTGCTTGCTCAATACGGAAATGTCCTTTCAGATAAAGACAATTGCAAGGGTGCCGTGGATCAATGGCAAAAAGTTTTGTCTCAGTCGAAAGCTTCTTTCATGCACGATACTCTTCGTTTGAAATCAGCTTTCTGCTACGAAAAAATGAACGATTTTGCTAAGGCGGAAGAGTTCTATAAAAAAGTCAGTCAGAACTCTCAGGATCCTAAAAATCCACAAGCGGGTGAAACAGGTCTTGGTAAAGATGCCGAGAAATATCTTCGTTTGTTGAAACTTAAAAAGAACGCGGGCTAGGCGCCGGCGTTTTTAAAACAAAGGACTGTCGCTTGAAAAGTGTATTTTCTTTTATCGGTATTGCGGTTTTACTTTCCGGCTGTTCCAGTTTTGAAACTCTGATGAGCCGGACGGCGGAAAAAAGAGCCTTTCAAGCGCGCCAAGTGTGGGTCCGCCAAGGTCCTGAAAAGGACAATCTCGCTTTCCGTAAAATCAATCGTATGACTCCGGTAGTTCTTGGCAATCTTTTGATTCAAGGAAATGCCATCGACGGTATGATTGCTTATGACAGAGATTCCGGCCGCGAAATGTGGCGTCTGCGTGTCTTAAATGGCGTGGAAGCTGGCGCGACTTTGATCAATGACCGCTTGTTCTTTGGTGCAAGCGATGGTCTGTTTTATTCGGTCAATGCAAAGACGGGCAACGTTCTTTGGACATTTCCAACTCGCACAGAAAATATCGCAGAACCACTTTTGGACGCTGCGAACGGTGTCATCTACTTCTTGAGTGGCGCAAACGTGGTTTATGCTTTGGATGCGGAATCCGGCCGTCAATTGTGGCTGTATTCACGCCAGGACAATTCGAACTTCTCCATTCGTGGCGGCTCCAAGCCTGCATTAAAAGACGGCAATCTTTTTATCGGCTTTAGCGATGGCACTTTGGTCAGCCTCAATGCTAAAACCGGCAATTTGCAGTGGGAATTGCCTCTCAATAAAAATAAAAAATTCCGCGATATCGATGCCTCGCCGATTATTGATGGTGAACAGATTTTCGTCTCTGGATATGATGATAAACTCTACTGCGTGAATGCGCAAAAGGGCGACGTCCAGTGGAAAATCGATGGGGGAGGGTACTACCCTGTCACGATTTACGGCGACAAACTTTATTATGCGACCACTTCTGGAGAAGTCTGGGCGCTCAATAAAAGCAATGGTCAAAAGCTGTGGTCTTATAATGTGAAAGAAGGCATTCCAACGCAGGTGAAGATTTATAAGGGCCTCGCGGTCTTTGGTGAGTCTCAAGGTCATTTGCGATTCTTGGACGCTAACACCGGTAAAATGGTTTCTTCTTTCGATCCCGGCCGTGGAATTATGTCGACCCCTTTTGTGGATGACAAAGCCAACCAGATTTTTTTCATCTCAGGCGAAGCCAATGTCTATGCCATGGAAGCCAAGTGGACTTATCCGCAGTGGATTCCATATTTGCAATAGGAGTTTGGCCTGAACTCAGCAAGGAGGACTTAAATGGCAAAATGGATTTGGGCGAGCGCTCTGACAATGATCTTGTTAGGTTGTGCGACCGGAAAATGCGTGAACGCCAATGCGGCAGCGGCCGCGTCTGCTGGAGCTACCACAGCAGCTGCAACAGCAACAACGACAGGCTCTGGAGGCGCCATGAAACCAGAATCTAAATTAGATCGCGTGAAAGTCTATAAACCTGATGGATCCTTGCAATGTGGCCAGGGAAAAGCTGTTCCGCTCGCGGATATGCAAAAAGACCTCAAAGAAATTAAAGTCTATTCGAGCTTCAACAAAAACGACGGGATGATGCGTATTCAAGTTTGCGGCTCACCGACGGGAAACTCGAATGTGTACGAAATCGATCGCAAGAATCTTGAAGCCGCAGTCAAACTGGGCTTCAGAGAGTGGACTTACGACAACTAGTTGCTAGTAAGTCTTTGAACCATGCTCATGATCGCCGTCATTTGCGAAGCGCTTTTGACGGCGTAATTTTCTCCGGTATAGCCGAACCAATCCCAGCACCCATTTGGATTTCCAACACCCATTGTGGCAGCTGGATATAAGATCACGATCTTGTTTTTATCTGCCCAATCATTATAGCCCGCGTCCGCAACAAACGATTTTTGCACCAGACTTGGGGCTTGCAAGCAGCCATGCAGAGCAACGTGCAAGCGACATGAGGTTTTCGGATCTTTACATTCCGCCGGAATATACAGATTTCCATAATCCAGCATTTTTGCATTGGCAGAGCCAAACTCGGTTTGATCAAAGGTTTTTAATTCACCCGCCGGTGGATTTCCGGAAGCTTGCTTAAGCGGCCCATACAGAGTCTCGAGAATCGCTTTAGCGCCGTCGTAATTGCAATTGTTAATCCACGGGAACTGACTGACCTCGCACTTCGCCTTGGCCTTATTAGACGGGAAGCCGTGGCCCATTTTTAAACTGAATTCCGTGCGCGGATTTGCATGAAAATCCTTATAAAACTCTTCGAGTTTTTTACCCGAGATTGGGGCGACGACTTTATCTTCAGTGCCGTTGATAATAAACACTCGCTGTTGGGCTAGGTTTGCGGGATCATCAATCTGAGTTTTTTGAAACTGTGTTTTTGCATAAGTCACATAGGTTTCAACCTTCAAACTTGAAGGATCTTTCATGCAAACGTTGGTGGCTGTATCCGTTTTGCCTTCAGAGCATGCGTAAATTCCACCAGCAACGACGCCAACGCCTTTGATTTGACTCGAATAAGCGACGCCTAATTGAACCGCCATAAAGGCACCGGAAGAGATACCAGAAACCGTGATGGAGTTCTTATCGAGGTTTAAAGCCGGGAGTTTTTCAGCGGGATTCGGGTTTGGCAGCTTAAATGAAGGAGCTGCGAAGGTCTGGGTAGCCAGTAAAAAAAGACTGCAAAACACATTAAATAGACGCATAATAAAGCCTCCTAAAGTGCCGGATTTGCTAGAAGGCTCATATACTTAGGATCAAAAGTCTACCACATACTTAATGTTACATAATATAACTTATCGGAGTTATTTGTAGAGCCAAATATCTATCCGAATTCCTACCATTTTGCGGGCTTGAATTCACAATCCCCGATTTCTAGAAAATTGTATTTTTAACTAAACTATGGTCGAGCTTCAGTCATCACGGCGGTCGTCAATGCTCTTCCAGAGGTCGATGTGCCTTTTGTTTTTGGCGGTGATGGTGCAAATGAAGGGATCATTTCTATAAGCAACAGCGATACGGATGCGTGTTTGAAACCGTTTCCGCAGTGTTTACGTTCAGTGATGAAATACTGCAGTTCATGCTGTGCATTTCGTCGGTCCAGTAACTGCCGCTGGCGACGCTGTTATTGCCGGCGCCACAGTACATGGCATAATGCCGTTTGCTGCATATTTTAAGACCGCGTGAAGAGCAATTGTTATTGGAGCCATAGAAGTCACTCGAGGCCATATCACTCGTATCGATACAGAACCCACCGGCGCCGCCACCGATGGGTTGCATGCCTCCCGGACAAAGTCGCGTGGGATTTGAAAAACCATAGCCGTTTGGAGTGATGACTTTACTGGTTTCATCTTGCCTCATCGCAAAGCCGGCGAAGCTGCCGTTGGCATTGGCTGCGAAAGTCGCGGAACTCATGTTGGTGACTTCAAGCAAGGCTGTGTTGCCACTAAAATTCAAATTATAGTTAGCCGCTGTCTCGACTTTAAACTGGCTATTATCAGAGACTTTGAGAGCCGTCACGTTAGCGCCTCCGCCATTTACAACGAAACTCCGGCCTGGCGTCGTCGGCGAGAATTTAAATGTCGATCCCTCGATGACCTGAATGGCATATCCATTTGTGGCGCTCAAAGGTGCCGAAACATAGAAATCACCTTGAGCATTGAGAGTGGAAGACCCGCGCACTTGCACATAGCTCATCATGCTATTGCCTGAGATGATTTGTAATATTCCATAGAACTCGCAGGTGGCATTGCTTTCACAGAGGAGACCTTGATTGCCAACGGCGCTCATTTCAATGCTTCCGCTGACGGAAAGTTTCCCGCCACGGACGCTGAGGGCCGCTGTGTTTGGATTATTATTCATGTAAAAGCGCAGAACTTTGGTGCTCGCAATAGAGAGGCTACCGCCGATACCAACTTCGACAGCGGTTTGATAGCTAGAACCACCATTTTGATTCACGGTTGAGTCGTCTTCGATGCTGATATCGCCGTTTTGCACGCTCATGCCGCGATTATTCGCAGCAAACCCGAGATCGATATTCAAAGCGGCATCCGAACTGAGGGAGGCCTGATAAACCTCAATCCCGCGCGAGCCATCGACGCCGGCAGAATTGGATAAAGAGATATTAATATTTCCACTTAACGTTGCCCGGCCGGAACTCGATACGTTCACGCCGCGGAAGTTATTCATAAAGCTCACGTTTTCAACCACGGCCAAGCCCCCGTCCACACGGACCGCTGAATCCGAGAAATTCTGCAAATTCAGCTGCTTGATATAGACTCCGCGGGAATTGGTTGCAACAGAGATCCCCATGGTGTTTGTAAAGCCAGAACCATCCAAGACCTCAGAGCCCGTTGAACCTTTAATAACTAAAAACGGACCGTCGGTGATGTTTTGTGCTGCGATGTTTTTATTCACAACCGCAATTGCTTTGTCGGCTCCGACAGCTGTTAAGTTGGAAACGACTTCAATCGTAATCTTATGACGAATGAAATCTGGAGCGCTGTCGATGGCTTTTTGCAGAGTTTGAAACGCACAGTTCGGGGCGCTCGTGCTTGAGGCTGCCGTCGATCCGTTACACACAGAATCGCTTCCTGAGGCATTTACGAAAATCGTTTGATCTGCAGAAGATACTGTCGCCGTATTTTGAAGTTTAATATCCGCACAAATGAAGGAATCTGTCGGAGAATTCCAAGTGAGAGTTTGTGAGACCGTACAATTTGTTGGGAATTGTTGAATGCCCGTCGCTCCTTTGATGGCAAGAATATCAATGCGCGACTCGGTCCAAGCAGATCCAGACCATTTCAAAACCGTGTCGACAATACTGCCACTCGCTAGACTCAAAGCGGGGGTGGTTGTGCCGGAGACCGCTAAGGGAGCTGAAACCGAAACGCTGGAAACTTTGCCGTTAAACGTATTCCAATCCGTGGAGCTGAGATAACCACTGGTCGTGGTCGAGGCCTGAGTGATAGAAATCGACGGAGTTGTTGTTCCTGTCACTGAGAGCGGAGTACTTGCGGAAACACTGGTGACACCGCCAGATCCCGTTTGATCATCGGCGATCGCCCATTTGGTTCCGTCGTATTTAAGAATTTTATTTACGGCAATACCTGTGGTGTCGACACTGATGCCTTTGATTTTATTTACACTCAAGGAGCTGGCAACACCACTCACGTCACCTGAAAAAGCCGAAGATGTAGAAAGCAGATTTGCAGTAGCACTATCAACATAGCCCTTACTGACGACTTCCCCACTCCCCGTCGGCGAAGAACCTAGACTTCCGTTCAACAAACTCATCAAAAGAGCCACTTTGGTGTCATCTAAAGCTGGAACCGTAGTCGCGCCATCCGAGCGTAAAAGTTTTGAGGCACTGTAAGCACCGACTTTTTCGGCCATTCCCGCGGTGATGGCAAAAGGCGCTGAGGATAATTCAATTTCTGGTGACAGAGCCGTGCTATTCACACTGATTTGCAAACGACGGCTGTCGCTGCTGACAGCGGTGTATCCACTGGTACAGTTTGTGGAACTTGTCGCGCGAATAGACCCTGCAGATAAAAAGATATTGGACAGACTTAATTGTGGATCATTGGCTGTGCGCTTTGTGTCCGCGACCGCAGAACCCACGCGAATGCTGAAGGAGCCATCAGTTCCCGGTGTGACACTTTGTTGTTCTTCATAAAGAAGGCACGTAAGTCCAGGATCATAAATTCTTAAAGTCAAAGTTGAAGGCGTGGTGATAGGACCATTTGTGTCCTCAAGAATCCCCTCGTAGATAAAGCTATCGGGAGCCGCCATCGTCAGGCTGCTAAAGAAGATCATAGGAAGAATGAACGTACTGAATATGGAGAAACGCATCCTTGCTCCTCTCTAGAACTCCATCTTTCCCTTGATAGAATAAGATCCGCCACTGGCGGGGTTTTGCGTGGCGATCGTGCTCACGCGGCCTTTGAGTTTGTAACTGCCACCCGTCAGTGTCGTCGTCTGTGACAGATTCACGGAGCTAGGACTTCCGGGCTTTGTCTCCAACTGGAGAGAAGGCGGGGTCAAAAAGTCCACCTGCGGGTTGGAGTCCGTACAACCCACGCTAACGACTAGTATCAAAAAGAGAACGCTTCGTCTTATTGTCACAGGCATACCTCTACTTTTCGGTAGTTTCTGACAAAAGCTTCAGCGTCTTGCTTGGCGGTCTCCTCTCGATCCGTCTAAAATTGAGACAGGGGGAACCATGAAACATCTTACGACTCAGATTGCGCTTCTTCTGTTATGCCAAATAGGAACGTCTCAAGCTTTTGCAGCCTCAGCGACTTCTTGTGCCGATAAATACGAAGTACTCGATAACACCACCGTCCGCTCCGTTCCGGGAGAGAACAGCTGCTACATCACGGTGGGGCCTCGTAACGTCACGAATCTCACATACAGAGATTTTCTCATTGATGACACCGGTCTCTTTATGATTTTCAACTCTTTCGGCCCAGGACCTGAATCTGAAACCACGGGCGCGCGCGAGTATTATTTCTTCCCACGCAATGTCGCTTCTTTGGGTTACACGTATGATTCTTCAACCCAGCGTTTGAGCGTGACAAACCCAAGCGGTAAGATCTTTGTTTTCAATACCGAAAAAGCGATTCTGGTCAGCATTTCCGGCACAGTCGTGTCCCAAGACTACAATGTCGATATCGCCAATAATGGCGGCATTGAAATTCATCAAAACGACGGAATCTATTTGGATCTTGGTTTTACATTGGGTCAAAGCCCCAGCCAGAGTTCGACCCGCAAAGTGACTTTCAAAGACCGTTCGGGGCAAACCTGCCAAGTTAAAAATTCACAGATCTTCCGTTACACTGCGGATTCAGATGTGATTTTTAAATACTCCGATGCTGCTCTCACACGCTTTCTAAGCAAAACCTGCCCCCAGTTGAAATAGTCTTTATCCCGAAAATGTCATGAACTTTTCACCAGGACCCGCTTGAGGGTTCCTGGCTTTTCACGCAATGTTGCGAACTCACAATATTGAAGGAAAGTTTATGAAGACAATGGGGCTTGTTTTAAGTTTCTTAATGGTGTGCTCTGCCTGGGGCGCCGACAAAATGCATTTTCACAATTTAGGTTTTTCTCCCGACGCCAGTCACTTTGCATTTGCAAACTCCATCGTCAAAGACGGAACTGGATTTCCATTTGCGCGGGTGTCAGTGATTCGTATCGCGGATGATGCCTTGGTTGATTCCAAAAGCGTGACGATTGAAGATGGCTCTTCCTGGCAGGAAAAGGAAGCTCTTCAGCGGGCGCAAACCGCAGCCTCTTTAGAAAAATATAATATTACCCCCGGTAGGTCTTTGGGCGAGGACGAAGCGGTCCGTCAGTTGCATCCCCAAGTCCTGGTTTTTACCTCTGAGAAAACGGCTTACACGGTGAACCTTCGCGAGCTCACCAATGGCAACGTTAACGACGGGTCCTCGATCGCGGATACCGCTTGTGGCAATAAAATGATGAAGGTGACGTTAGCGGCCGGCGGAAAAACCACGGTCCTGCATGAAGATCATATTCAGCCGAACTCCCGTTTTTGCAGCCGCAATTATAAGCTCGTCAAAGTGATTACACAGGGAAAAAGCCTTGTGGTTGTGGTGGCCTACGACAGTCCGGGATTTAATGGCGATGACACCAGTTACACCGTGGTCTCGGGAGTTTTGCCATAAACCCCTTTCGGGGTTTATTTTCTACTCTTTCAACTTCGGTGTGATCTTCAATTCTTTGAGTTGACCGTTGCGAGTGATCTTAATGGTCGTCTCGACGTTGGGCTTTACCGCCTGAAGCGTGTAAACATAATCATAAATATTTTCGATTTTTACGCCGTCGAATTCAACAATCACATCGTTTTCCTGAAGCCCCGCTTGAGCTCCTGGACTGTCTTTCGAAGTCCCCGAGATGCGAACGCCCTTCACCCCTTCTTGGGTGTAATCCGGGACAGTTCCGAGATAAACGCGGAAGCTGCGACCCTCGAGCTGCTTGTTCGGATTGCCACCGACCTTCACGTACTTCACCATACTCACCGAGCTATCAGCGAGAAGGCGGGTGTAGTCCCCGACCGCTTTAATCACACGCTCAAGCCCCGGATAGTTGATCAAGGAAGCCACGTCACGTGGCGAGTGATATTCCGCATGCGATCCGGTGAAGAAGTTAATAGAAGGCATTCCGGCCATGTAAAGTGCCATGGAATCAGTGGGTAAATAAGGATCTTCTTGCAAGACCAAAGGCAGTCCTTGGCGAATGGAGATTTCTTCAGAGAGCTGCGACCAGTGATCGCCTGAACCAATGCCTTGAACATAAAGTCTTTCTTGAAGACGGCCAATCATGTCCATGTTCAGACTGGCGGAAAAATATTCGCCGATTTTTTGTTTGTGCGACTGATCCCAGCTCTTCACAAACGCGGTGGAACCTAAGATCCCCGACTCTTCCCCGGACCAAACTGCAAAGTAGAGGTCTTTCTTCAGACTCTGTGGTTTCTTTTTATACTGGTCACTGAAGTAGTGTGCGAGTTCCATCACGCCGGCCACGCCCGAGGCATTGTCGTCCGCACCGAAATGGATCTGCCCACGCTCGTCATTTTTTGCGAGCGAATTACCGATCTCGCCCCGGCCTAAGTGATCACCATGCGCGCCGATGAGGACGCCATTCTTTGCGCCCTTCACGGGAAGTTTCGCAATCACATTGATGCCTTGAGATTTTTCAAAGTCCAGCGACACCGTGGCGGTAAGGTAGGTCATCGGAATCGCAATGGCCTCCATTGATTCACCTTGATTGAGCTTCTTTAGAAGAGAATTCATGTCTTGACCAGCAGACTTCAACAACTCCTTTAAAAGCGACTGTTGGATTTTTAAAACCACCAGACTTGAGTCCGAGAGAGTTCCCTCAAACTTTAACTTCTTCAGATCCTCTTTTTCATCAACCGGATCGATGAAGATAATCCCCACAGCGCCGGCATTTTTCGCCACAGTCACTTTGTGTTGGAGACGCGCGTAGGTGTTAAGATGATGGCGCATTTCAGGTGCGATATCCTGAGGAATGTCTTTAAAAACCAAAACCCACTTGCGATCGACCTTCACGTTTTTATAAGAATCATAAGCTGGGAATTTATCCGTTGCGGGTGCTTTGATCCCGTAGCCTGCAAAAACCATGGGGGACTCATTGACCTTACCGTTTTTAGAAAAGGACAGGACGTTGTAATCTTTTTCGATTAGCGGGGATTTTTTAAAATTCCCGACAAAGTCCATTTTGTTTTCAGCCCCGAGTTTTACGCCGGAAGTGAATTCAAATTTATCAAAGAAAGATCCATCGTTAGCGCCGCCTTTTAAACCGAAAGCTTGAAAAATATCCGCAAGCTTTTGCGTGTAGATTTTCTCTTCCTCACTCCCCACCTTACGTCCGGCGAGTTTTTCAGAGGCCAGATACTGGATGATGTTCTGTGCATCCGCCGCGGTAATTTCAGATTTTAAATCCGCAGCTGCGAGTTCTTTTGTGGGTAAGCCCAAAAGTTTTCGCGCCTGAACATCATCCCAGTTCGCGATAAAAATCTGACTTTCACCTTTTTCGTTGCGACGAGACCAGGTCATTTGTTTGCCATCCGGAGAGAAGCTTGCAAGGCCGTCAAAGCCATCGTTGAAAGTCACACGCACCGGCGGTTTTGTTCCCTGGGTGTCTACAATAAAGAGCTCAAAGTTCGCATAACCCAAAACGCTGGACGCAAAAATGATATAGTCACCCGACGGATGAAAGTACGGCGCCCAGGACATGGACTTCATGTGGGTGATTTGTTTTTGCTCGGAACCATCGACATTCATTGTGTAAATTTCAGCCGTCGCTCCACTCGGAGCAAAACGCCGCCATGTGATCTTCTTGCCGTCGGCACTGAAGAACGGACCTCCGTCGTAGCCTTTGGCATTGGTCAGACGTTTTACCTGCGTGCCGTCCTCTCTCATGATGTAAATATCCATCATGTAGGACGGATCTTGCTGGAACATCTTTTCATCTTCAGGGCTTAGTTTTTCGGTGTAGGCGGCGCGATTGGAAGCAAACGCGATCCACTTGCCATCCGGAGAATAAGACCCTTCGGCATCGTAGCCTTTCGCATTTGTAAGACGCTTAACGTTTTTACCCTTGAGGTCCGACGTGAAGATATCGTACTGGTCATCAAAGCTCCAAGAGTAGCGTCCTTTAACGGGCTTCTTGCGAGTTTCAATCTCTTCGTCCTGTTTCTTTTTCCATTGCGGATCCAGATGAGTGGAAGAATATAACAATTTTTTCATGTTGGGATGAATCCAACCGCAAGTGGTCTTGCCTTTTCCGCTGGAAATCAAATCGGTTTTGCCGGTTTCCAAATCCATCACATACATTTGATAAAATGGATTTCCGGGATAGCGCTCGCTTTGGAAGATCATCTTCTTGCCGTCGGCGCTGTAATACCCTTCCCCCGACTTCGGTCCTTCAAAAGTAATCTGACGAGCGTTGGTCACCAAGGTGTTGGGACCATCGACGAAGACTTTTTCGGCCGTTGCCGGAACTTCATCCTTTGCTTGAACAAAAAAAGTCGTGAGTAAAACCAGGCCAGCGAGAGAAACAAATTTGAGTGTATGATTCATAGTTGCTTGAGGCTATTTCAGGGGGTAGCATGGGGTCAAGAATATGCAGGAGGCTCCTTGAAAAGAACTCTTTTTTCCCCCGCAATTGCAAGCGTATTGATGCTTACAGCTTGTGCAAACCTACGTATGCCCCAAAGTACGACTTCGGCCGCTGCGGTCCCCACCGACCCCAAGGTGTTTAACGCGCCATCCACAAGTGAAAAAGTCGCTTTTGTCCCCCACGTAGAAGACAAACCCATGAAGTCTTACTTAGCGATGAATTTGCCGTATGCTCCTTACAAAGCGATGTACGAGCAATTGCAAAAGGCCGAGGGGATTGAGCTCAACAACCGTGGCGAGGCTCACATCACGGTGGTCACTCCGGTGGAGTATGATAAGTCTCTGAAGAGACATCTCACCATGGAAGCGATCAATAAGATCGCCGAAGAAGCGAAAATCCAAGACATCACTTTTACGCCGGCGTGTATTGGCCGAGCGGAAAAGAAACTCAGTGGTAAAATGGAGAAAGTTTATTTTGTCGTGATCGACAGCCCCGGCTTGGCGGACCTTCGCGGAAAAATTGAAGAAGCCTATGTGAAGGCTGGCGGCAAAGCTCAGGACTTTGTTCCTGAAAGATTCTTTCCGCACGTGACACTTGGTTATACCGCCCGCGACTTGCATATCGAAGACGGCATCACAAAAAACAAAAGTGCCTGCCTCTACAAATTTAACGAGACAAAGTAATTATTGAAGCGCGCGCGCCAAACGCGCGTTTTTTGAAGAGCTCACTCCGCCAGCAAGTGTGCCGACTTCAATAACCGACCCATCGACAAAACTGCAGAGATTCCAAGTCTTGCCTGCGCTGTCGACAGCTGTATTATAAAACGCTCCCACCGTATCGCAAACGCCGTTGTTGTTAGGCAGATGGCTTGTTTGGTTAACGAAGCTTTGAATTGAAAGAGCCGTGCCGTGACCCCATTTGTATTCAGCGAAGTCGCCTGCGCCAATAGCAGCACTGCCAAAAAGGCAGAGGCTTGTATCGAATTGTGAACTCATACTCACGGCCCATTGACGGCCACCGTTGATACGGCATTCGCGGGCGTAAGCGGATTCGGCAGAGGCTGAAAATCCCAGGACCATCATCGTGGCAAAAGCAAAAACAGCTGATTTCATAGTACACTTTCCCCTTATGTTTTGATTCGAATAAGAGTATACCTATCAAAGATGCAGGTCGATTGTAAATATAAAGAAAAATGCTCTGGTTGCCAGTATTTGGGCCTCACCCTTGAAGAGCAACATCAACATAAAGTGCGCGAGCTTTCCGACTTGCTGGCAGGCGCTCAAATCCCTTTTAAAAGCTCTATAGATCTTGTTAGCCCTGGCGCCGCGTGGCTGCGGGATCGTGCAGATCTTGTTTGGGAACAAGGACGCCTGGGACTTTACGAAAAGAATACAAGGCAGATTCTTGATATTGAACAGTGTCAGCAGATGTCACCGGCGCTGCAAGCATGGCTTGCGGAAGTGCGAAAAGTGAATTGGCCGATCCGCAAAGGTTCCTTACGGTTGAGGGTGGGGCCTCAAGGTCAGCGCGGGATCTGGCTCGATTTTGCCAATGTCGACGTGAAGGCTTTGCTGGATGAAGGGACGTTGCTGCGCGGACTTTTAAATCAGGCCGTCGTCGAGATCGGGCAACGTCATAAAATTCTCACCTTGGTGGATGGAGTTTTGAAACTGAAAGATCCCATGCCGCAGGTTTGGTTTCAGACGTCTCTTGCTGGGCATGCGGTGGATCTCTATTGCTCGATTGGCAGTTTTACTCAGACGGGTTTTGTTGCTAATGCAGCTTTAACTTCCGTGATTGAGCAATGGCTTTCTGAAACAGGCGCGCGCCACGTGCTGGAGTTCGGCTCTGGCATTGGTAATTTAAGCTTCCCCGCTTTGGGCCGCGACCGTCAGCTCACAGCGTGTGAGATTGATCGCGAGGCTCTCGCGGGTTTTGAAAAAAGTCTGGAGTCTTTATCTCAGTTACCTGATTTTTCTAATCTGCGTGAGCGAGTGAAAATTCAACAGGGGGATTTCCAAAACCGAAATCCTCAAGACTTCAATAATTATGATACAGTACTAGTGAATCCGCCGCGCTCGGGATTGAAAGAATTCTTAGCGCCGCTCGTGGAAGAAGCGCACAAGCCGCAGAATTTTTTGTACATGTCGTGCTTTCCCGAAAGTTTTATCGCCGATGCAGCTCGTTTAAAGAGCGCTGGGTATGAGCTGCAAAAGCTCACGATCGTCGACCAATTTCCACAGACAACTCATTATGAAGTGCTGAGTTTGTGGCAGTTAGGGCGCTAAAATCTTACACAGATCTGGAATGGTTTTAAGGGCTTTCAGATAACTCTCAGATTCTAATTTTTCGAGCTTCTTACTTAATAACTCTTGTTGTTCTGCAATTTGCGATTTGATTTTATCCTCGACCTTCACAGCCGAAAGAAATTTTTCGTAAACTTGACAGCTGCCGCGTTCCGCGCAGACTGAAATTTTAGATTTAAGTGAGGTAAGGTCCTCTTCTTTGAGAGTGAGACTTTGCCATTTCTCAGCTTTCTGATCCATGGCCTGCTCTAACTTCGCCCCTAGCGCCGCGAAGTTTTTAGATTTAATGCCACACGCTTTTACTTCGGAATTTTCGGGGTTGTCTAAAGCCACTCGAACCGCGACGCTTTGGCGGCGTAAAGCCTCAAGCTGTGCATAAGGAATTTCAGCGCTAGCTTGCAACCCAATCAAAACTCCGCTTAAGAATACTGCGACCTGTTTTCTCATTCCTACTTCTGCAGTCCGGGAAGATCTAAAATCGACACCGCTTTGTATTGCGGATTCGCTTTGATGTAATCCACCATCAACTGCGCGGCTTTGGCAGATTGGGGATGGATATCGTGAAAGAGGACAATTCCACGACCGACCGCCGCCATCTGTTTTACCACACGATTGCGGATCGAAGCCGGATTCTTATCCTGCCAATCCAACGAATCCACACGCCAGAAGAAATGATCTAGATTCAAAGCTTGAAAACGCGCACCGATCAGAGGGTTATTAACGCCGGAACCATACGGAAGACGGAAATAACGAATAGGACGTCCCAAGGCTTTTTTAAGAACATCGACGGATCCATTGATTTCAAAATCAAGACCTTTTGTGTCGTGTGCCCTTGCCATCGCACCGAGGTTTTTGTGGTCCACGGAGTGAGAGCCGATAACATATCCCTCCGCGAGAGTGTCTTTTACGACGGACGAAAAATTCGCGACGTTTTTAGAAAGCCAAAAGAAAGCCGGCTTCACCATTCCCGCTTGAGCCCATGTGTCGCGAATTATTTTGGTGTAGCTGGGATGGGGGCCATCGTCGTAGGTGAATACGAATTGTCCCTGCGGCAAAACATCACCGGTCCAGTTGCGATGTTTCCAGTCGTAGGAGGTCGTTTGATTGGGCTCGCGGCCTTCGCGAATACAGTCACCGCTCTTTAAATCCTCTTTGGAAATTTGCGAATATTGCGCCATCTGAGTGGCTACATAGTTTGCCATCATCTCATCATCCAGAACATTCACACGAAATTCGGGCCACTTTACAATCTCTGAGGTCAAGCAAGCCTTTGCTCCGCAGAAAGTTTCTTCATCTTCAACCAGCATGCGAACCATTTGCATCATGGCGACCTCGTTGAGAGTATCCACTTTGGCAAACTCGCGTATTTGAGCATAGAACCAGTCTCTTCCGGCGGGGCCTTGTTGGAGGGAGGCCGCATAGATCACGCGTAATTTATCTTCAATGGACTCTTGCAGGGGGCGTACTTCCAGCAAACGGCAATAGAGTTTCGAAGTTAAAAGTTTGTCTGCGTCTTCAGTCTTTGAAAGCTGCGCGATACGTGCATCAAATGACGACGCTAGAATTTGCGCGATACGAACTCCACTCAGAAGAGAGTGCACGCGCTGTGAGTCTTGCTTTTCTGCGACCTCTTTGATAGCTGGAATTTCGTTCGCCTCTATATGATGAAGCTCCGGGAGAGAAAAACTTCCAGTTGCCGCGGGCTCGCGAATTTCTTGTTTTTTCACTTCAGTGTGATTGCAGGACATCGCGAAGAAAACCACAGAGAGCACTAATGCTTGACGAGAAAAACTCATGAAAAATCCTATTTCAAAGAAAACAACTTCAATCCTGTAATCACCCCAGGAACATCGCGCCCAAAAACCAAAGACAATATCGGCAACAACACGATCCCCGTCATCACAACTAACGAAGCGCGAACCACAACGCGCAGGAAGTACCACGCCGACATACGATCTTGGGGGCGGCCTAAGCGGAGATCACACGCGGCCTCGCCAATCGAGGAGCCGATAAAAAATCGCGTGGTGATCATATACAGCCAAGAACCCACCACATAGATCGAAGCGAAGTCCGCCAGTAAATCGCGAGTGATCGGCATTTTGATAATTTTAATAAAGACCATCAAGAATACACAACTCATCGCGATCAATAACAAGCCATCGATCATCGACGCCGTTAGCGACCAAAGCGCCAAGCGATAACCCTTGCGACGACGAATGGGACCACTGTGAAAACCAGTACCAATTTCCCATTCGAGGTTTTGACGATTTCTAAATATCTTCTTCAGCGATTCGGGATAACCCCCAGGAACTGAAGGCGTTTTCTCCTCGGGAATCCCGAGAGGTAAAGGAGTGTTTTCGGGTTTGATCCGTTCGATGTTCATAGGACGTCTCCTTTATTGTAGTTTATCACTTTCTAACCGACCGGGGATGCGGTTGAGCGCCGTCGAGTCAAATATGGACAATCATCGAGACCACCCTTAGTCTCGTTTGAAACATAATCTACAAAGGAGACATTATGTTACGTCTTGTTTCTGCAACTCTATTTGGAATCTTCATGGCATCCACAGTATTCGCCACTGAGAAAACATATCAGGTCACAGGGCCCATCCTCGAGGTCAAAGACGACGCCATCGTCATTGATAAAAAAGGCGAAAAATGGGAGGTCTCTAAAGACGCCGCTTCGGTGATCAAGGGTGACCTCAAAAAAGGCAACAAGGTCACGATCAAGTACAAAATGATCGCCACCGAAGTCGACGTCAAAGACGAAGGCACAGCAAAGAAGAAATAAGAAATTTGAAATGAGAGATTAGATTTTAAAAAAACAAAACCCCCGATTTTACTCGGGGGTTTTTTCTTACTCTATTGTCTATTTTCTAGATCTCTCCTCTATCTCACTCCACCGGAGGTCGATGTCGAGGTTCCGGTCGTTGATTCCACGAATGGAGTCACCGCAGGAGTCGGGATCGGAGGCGGAGACTGAACCGGTGGTGGCGGCTGAGTCGTTGGCGGGTTCGTCACCGGAGGATTTGTGCCCGGAGGCCAGCAAATCTGCGGAGCCGGAGGACATGGATCAGGATCCGTTGTTGTCTTGTTATTGTTACCGTTGTTGCGAGTCAGGAAGTAGATCAAACCCGCAACACCCGCGAAGACCGCGCCACCGATGAGCCATGGACACCAAGTACAAGCTCCAGCTTTGTCTTTACACTGCTTTTCGCCTTCTTTCGCATTTGGAATAGCCTCTTGATCCGACGTGCAAGTATCTTTCTTCTTTTCATCTTTCCCGTCGTCATTGCCCCCAACCACAGGGATTACATCTATCATACAAGCCTGACGGTCAGGCATATCGGGATGAGCTTCTTTGTGTTCACCTTTACGGCACTCACACTTATCACCGACAGCTTCTGAACCAATTGGCCATTTAGGATCAGAACAATCTACTCCTGGAGATGTCACGGGCCCCGTAGGTGTTGCCGGATAATAACCAATATCCATCCAACGCACTCTCAAACCTTCACAGGCAGTACGCTGTTCATCACGAACTTTTTGAATATCACTGTGTGGAAGAGTATCACACATTGTCGTAGCATCACCGACATACTCATTCAGCTCTTTCAAGTATTTTTCAATAAGGTCATACTGATCTTTGGATACTTTACCTTCTTCGTTGAAAGCAAGGCCACCCGCCTCTTTCAGCTTCTTGAGTTTTTCAGGATCACTCTGCGCCAAATAGGATTCAATAATACGCTTTTTATCTGCTTGCTCATCAGGTGTACCTTTGCGAAGTTTCGAAGCAGTTGGACACGCGTCGGATGAAGCTCTGTAAATAGCAGAACTCGCGCCAGCGTTTTTTACACAGAAAGGCTTGCCTTGATCGCTGTAACCGTAAACGAGTGGATTACAAGAAATAAAGTCTTTCTCTGTCTTCTGCGAGCAACCACTTCCGCCATATTTATCAATTTGCGCTTTTAAGGCTTCCCAACCAGGCCCCTTACCACCGCATGAGCCGTCAGTACCATACTGAGCAACATAGCCATTGACGATACAACGATCCTCGCCGGGACACACGCCCTTAATAAGTTTCGCTCCATTCTTACATGTTCTTTGTGCAGCCGCATAAGCGTCCTCCAACAATAACATTTTCACAAAGAACTCATGTTTCTTTTCGTTAAGAGCCTGCTGCCCTCGGTAAGCAGCATGGACACGTTCAGCTTCTTCCATAACATAACGAACACGAAGCATATACTCAGCTCGTTGAGCCGGCTTTAAACGACTGAACTCGTCATAGCTAAGAGCTAAATTAGGACGGCGTGGATTCTTCGCAGGCGTCTTTGCAATCACACTCTGAATACCTTTATCACCGTGATAAAGTTTACTGATCGCTTGCTCGAAGTACTTCATGTCATCTCGAGTGAGGAAGACGTTATTCACTTTCAAGAATTTACCATTGCTGTCAGGATTGTAAGACGCAGTATAAGTTTGCTTGTCTTTCGTGAGCATCAAGCGCACGCGCTCTTTACCTTCACCGTCTTTGTAAGTACCGACTTGGAATTCCGGCATGAGCTCATTGCGATTCAAGCGAGCCCACTCATCCATTTGGTTACGCAAAGTTTTTGGATAGTAAGGACGCATTTTCGAGTGGAACTCACCGACGGTCATGCGCTTTTTTGTGCCAAGGCCCGTGTATTTCAAGAAGTCTTGAACTCCTTGCTTATCGACATCGTAATTCAGCTGCGCCACCTGCACGCGCGGTTTCGCGGCGGCTTGAGCAACCTTCTTGGCCTCGGCTCCTTGAGCCAAAGGCCCGATCGCCATGGAGAATGCGGCTGTGAAAGCCGCGGAAAATTTAAGAAATTTCATACCAGAACCTCTTTTCCACTACGTTTCCCGTATCGGATTCGGACAACAAAACTTAAGAGTGTTACAATATGAAGGTCCTGGTGGCGCAGACCTTCTTAGCCTTTTTTAGACTTAAGCCAAGCTTCAAGAACGCCGCGAGCACCCCACCCGAAGTTTTTGTACTGCACGCGAAGAACTTCGCCGTTGAATTCAATCACTTCCGATTTAATCATTTTCAAGTTTGGAAGCTCGGAGAAACTAAACTCGATTTCGGTTTTTCCCTTGAGAGATTCGGCTGGTTTTGCCAAACGAATACGGATCCCTGCGGTTGAAATGGACTCTGTCAAGCCAGCGAGGTCGCCGCCTGTGTGAACGATCACAGGGGTTTTCACATCATAGCGATGCGCGGTTGGGAACATCCATTGTTGACGACGATCCAAGTAAGGATAGCGCGCATAGAACGCGATAATCAAAACGGAGAAGGTCACCAAGATTGAAATCAAGATTTGCACGCGAACGAACTCAGGATTCAAAACAGTTTCATCAATTGTGAAGGCGCGGTAAGTATTCATCGCAAGAACAATCAGCAACGCAAAAACAGCCACCATCCAAGCGGATTTATGTCTCAACAAAAGGGCCAAGCCCGCGACGAAAATGCCCGCAAGCCAGAGCCAATCCATCGCAGGAATGGTCTTTATGAGCTCAATAAATTCTGAAGGGTAATACCAGTTTGTCACACCACTGCCGGCGAAACTCACAAGGATGTTTCCGAGTGGAGCCAACATGAAAAGCAAAGCTAAAATATAAATTCCAATAGGCTGTTTTAAATCCGAAGTTTCTTGAGTCATAATACCCCCAAACACATGGTAATTGACGATATAAGCAAAAGAAAGTCCCTGCGGACGTCACTGGACTATAGTCTTAGCGTGGCCCGCTCGCAGGGAGTTACTTCACTAACTCGGGGCAACTCTGCACGCAGGACTCTTGCGCGAGTTTGATTCGAGTTCCCATACAGTCCGCAGTCAGATTATGGCGGATCACCGACCCTGTTCCCAAATTCGGCGTATAGTTTTTATTATTTACGCGAGCTAAACACGCATTGTACGCATACTTCTCCAGCGTCTCGCGCATCTTGTCGCTTTCCGCAAGATAGTCTTTGGCACGATAGCGGTTGATGCCGGTGGCGTTTTTACTCGGGCTGCTTTGAATCACCGAGAAATCAAAACCTTTGTAGGTGACCTTCGCACACGCATCGGCCGTTTTGACACCATTGAGACCAAAGGGATCACTCCCCACAGTATCGATCATCAAAACGTGACCAGG
>Ga0255338_1000633_pt1 | contig 95945 bp, 87 predicted proteins | sample MeOH1_35cm_T4_19_FD_203715 | JGI IMG/M metagenome (GOLD analysis project Ga0255338, IMG submission 203715) | Sandy soil microbial communities from University of British Columbia, Vancouver, Canada - MeOH1_35cm_T4_195 | ecosystem: Engineered > Artificial ecosystem > Sand microcosm > Unclassified ...
CACAATCGCTGACGATCGGCGGCGGACAGAGTGAATGTGATGCCATCGCGCATCCTCGCAGTCTCGCACGTCAGCAAGCCACCGGGAATCCCCCATCGGACTCTTTTGTTCCGGTCAATCCACTAGAGCATCGAGCGTTTAATCGGCACCATAGCCAGCGGCATTAAGGAAGTTGGAGCATTCCTCTGGCGTGTAGAGGTCGCAGATATTGCCGACGGCGCGCCAGAGCTCGTCGATTGTTCGGGCACCGATGCGCCGGAGATGTGCTTTGAGCTTGGCGAAAGCGATTTCAATGGGGTTCAAATCCGGGCTGTAAGGTGGAAGGAAGAGGAACCAGGCTCCTCGCTTTTTGAGGATTTCTGCGGCCTTGTCGCTTTTGTGGCCGGGGAGGTTATCGAGAATGACGACGTCGCCCGGATTGAGTATCGGCGCGAGTTGCGTCTCGACATAGGTTTCAAAAACCTGCTTGGTCATAGGCTGGTCTATGATCCAGGGCGCAGTCAGGCCGTCGCAATGAAGGGCCGCGATAAAAGTCTGGGTCTTCCAATGTCCAAACGGCGCGCGTGCCTTGAGGCGCCTGTTCTTCGGGGCACGACCGCGTAAACGGGTCATCTTCGTCGTCGTTGCCGTTTCGTCGATAAAATAAAGCCGGTGCCGCTCTTCGCGCATGCGCGGCTGCCGGTCCAGGCGCCACCTCAGGCGTGCCAGACTGACATCATCGCGTCCGCACTCCGACGCCATCAGCTGTTTTTTTATATCGGAAGCCAGCTGAAAGGAGGATCCGGGACAAGGAAGCGGGGTGCGCCTTCAGCCCGCTATCTTGCTCCAATTTCTTTGCCAGCTCCGGCATCGTGATGTCAGGTTGCTCGTCCACCCAGCGGATCAATATCGTCAGGTACGCCGCTAATTTCCCCGCACCTGGCGGTCGGCCTTGCGGTGCCGGTGCCGCTGATCCCGTCTTCGAAACCCGCTGCACAAGCTTGATCGCGCAACTCGCACTGACGCCAAAACGGCGGGCGGCTTCACGCCGCGAGTGCCCCGCCCAAACATGTGCCGATATCCGTTCTCGAAGATCGCTCGAATAGGACTTACCCATGTCCACCTCCGCCAAGAAATGAATCATGGATCCGCAAAAAAGGGAATCCCCAGCGCGATTCCTATTTCAGGTGCGATGCTCTAGGCATTGACCACGGACGCCTATAGGCTGTTGTGAAAACGCATATATGTGAATAAGCCGGCAATTCGTCAGCAGATGCGGCCAAATATTATCCTGCCCGCATAAATGCACCGGGCGTCACACTGTGCCTGCTATCAATAATAAGGGGATGTTTGCCCGCTACTCCAACCGAGGCAATCCTCCGATCGACTTCGCAGAGCCGGGCCGTTCGATCCTATCGACTTACAAGGGTGGAACCTACGGACCCTTCGGGCACTTCGATGGCCGCCCCATCTCGCTGGCATATTTCTCCTAATGGGGCGGCGCGGACGGTCCCCACATTGCGTCCGGCAGCGCCTGTACCTGCTCCACATTGCCCAACCACAAAACCGCAGACGTAGTTAGCCGAAAACCGCGCGCATTTCCGTATATGCCAGCATTCCTTCAAGGCCGAATTCGCGCCCCATGCCTGACAGTTTGAAGCCGCCGAATGGCGCAATCGGATCGTCCACCAGCTCATTGATCATCACGCGGCCAACCAATAACCGATCGGCCAGTTTTCCCGCCCGATCCTGGTCCTGCCCGCAAATATAGGCATGAAGCCCATAGGGAACGTTGTTTGCGATCTCCACCGCTTCATCATCGGTCTTGTAAGGAATGATCGACAGAACGGGGCCAAATATCTCTTCTTGCGCAATGGTCATATCATTGCGAACGCCGGTAAGGATCGTCGGCTTGACATAATTGCCTTGCTCAAAGCCTTCGGGCTTGCCCTCTCCGCCTGTCAGAACCGTTGCGCCTTCTTCGATCCCCTTGCGGATATAGCCTTGGACACGTTCCCAATGCGACTGTGAAACCATCGGCTGGACCATCGTGTCAGGTTCGGCAGGATTGCCGATCTTCATCGACTCGATACCCGCTTTGAGCGCATCTTCGAACTCCGCAAGACGGCTTTCGGGCACCAGTATCCGGGTGCCGGCGATGCATGCCTGCCCTGTATTCATCATCCCGGCGCCAAGAGCGAGCTGCGTGGCACTTGCAAGATCGGCGTCATCAAGAATGATCGTCGGCGATTTTCCACCGAGTTCCAGCGTCACCCGCTTCATCGTCTCGGTCGCCTCACGGTTAATCATCTTACCCACTCTTGTAGAGCCGGTGAATGATATCTTCTGAACATCCGGGCTCCGGGTGATGGTGTTTCCAACGGTATCGCCGCGTCCGTTGACAAGGTTGATGACACCGGCCGGCAACCCGGCCGCCTTGAAGCATTCCATCAGGATCTGGGACTGAAGGACGCTGAGTTCGCTTGGCTTGATAACGACAGTGCATCCGGCCGCTAGTGCGGAGGCGGCCTTGCCACAGACGAACCATGCACTGCCATTCCACGGCGTCATCAGCCCGGCAACACCTAATGGCACTTTCTTCACCTTGGCCTTGCCAACCACCTGCTCGAAATTTCCCGCATCGAGAAGATTCTGGGCAAAGTTGAAGAAGTCGCGCGCCTGATCGACGACATAGCCCGCAAACCACGCGGGCGAGCCATATTCGGCGATCATGGTCGATTTCAGATCGTCCAGACGCTCAGTCAGCGCGGCAGCCAGTTTTCCAAGGAAAACCTTGCGCTCCTCCAGCGTCGTTTGCGACCAGGCAGGAAAGGCCGCCTTGGCCGCTGCGATTGCACGTTCAGCATCCGCCTCATTCCCAAGCGTTGCACGGCCGATCTGCTCGCCAGTGGCAGGATTGAAAATGTCGACGGTCTCGCGTCCAATCGAATCCGCAAAATCGCCACCGATAAAATGCTGCGCTACCGTCTGCATAATAACTCCTTGCTATCCTGAGGATATTACCGCGCTCTTCTGGCACCGTTGCCTGACAAATTGGGAACGGGACCAGAAAGCCCTGCCCAAAGCGCTTCAAATGCCTGTGATTGACGAATCTTCGCCTGCTCAGGCTCTTGCGTCATTGCCGTTATAGTCGCCGCCACCATGGCCTCCACAATGCTCCCGATGAAGGAGGCTGGAGCACCCGCCAAGGGACCCGAGGAGCTGATCTCGGCGATGATCGCCAGAATCTCGTTCGCAGAGTCCATTGCGGCTTTCCGACTCGCCGCCGTGACATCCGCAGAAGCAGCCAACTGCTCCAGGGCTCTTGCCCTGGCGGGCTGGGAAATGCCCCAATTGGTCCAAACCGACCAGATTAGCCGGAATTTCTCCCGAAGATCGCCGGCGCTTTCCAGCGCAGCCATCATGTCGGAAATCAGCTCGCTCTTGATGAACAGGTAGAGCTGATTGAACAGCTCCGTCTTAGTGGGGAAATAGACGAACAGCGTGCCGTCCGCGACCCCGGCTGACTTTGCAATGGCGGCAGTCGACGCACCCAATCCCTGGCCTGCGATAACCATTGCCGCCGCACCCAGAATAGCGAGGCGCTTTTCTTCATCCTTTGGACGCGCCATGATCTGACCTTTAGATAACTGCCTAATCACTCATTTATTGAAATAGCCAGAAGTGTCAACCCCCTTCCACAGGCTCTCAGGAGCTATTTATGGAAGCGGCGGGCGCTGGCGAGGCTGTAGGAACCTGCGATCCATCTCGGCCTACCGTGACGGATCACCACATCTGTTCGAGGAGACGCACAATGGTTGCCTCGCGACCTTCCGGAATATAGCCGAAAAAGCTGAGTTCGTTGACCGAATGAGCGGCGACGGCTTCAAATCCCGATTTGTCTCCAAGCACATCCCGCAACCGAGTTGGCAGACCCAAATTCGCGATCCAGCGGGAGAGCCACTGAGCCCCCTCCACCCCATAGTCGAGTTCCGATTGCCCCGCGACTTCAGGAACACCAAATGCCCGCGCGACTTTTCCAACTTTGTCAGGGGTTTCAGCTGCGAGGAACGCCATGATCGTAGGCAGCGCGATACATGAAGTGATCCCGTGAGCGAGATGCCATGTCGCTCCCATATTATGCTCGACAATGTGACTGAGATGCAGCTGCGTGTTTTTCATCGATGCCACGGAAAGCCATGACCCGATCTGACATTCGAGCCGGGCCTCCAGATCCTCAAAATTCTCCTTCGTGCGCTCCAGTCCGCTGATAATGCTACGAAGCGCAGCGGATGACAGCGCGTCTCCATAGATGTGGGAACGCGCTCCCCAGATCGCTTCGGCGGCATGATCGACAGCTTTGATGCCTGTAGAGGCCCAGAGATGATAGGGCGTTGAAAGTGTCGCCAGAGGATCGAGTATGATTGCCCAGGGAAGTTGGCGGTCGTCCATGACCATGATCTTGGCGCCGCTTTTCCCATCAGTCATACCGGAACCGCCGTTGAACTCACCGGCAGACAATGTTGTAGGGATAACAATAAGCGTCGGCTTTTCCCTTTTAGGAGCAGCGCCATCCCCGGCTGTTATAACGCCGTCATGCACGGTAATTTGCGGCTGGACGCCTGAGACCCGCAGACTGGCAATTTTGGCGGCATCAGAAACGCTCGAACCGCCGATCGCTACAATCGCGTCGGCATCGGTGCGAAGCGCCAATTCGCATAAGGCTTCTACATCTGCCACCGGCGTATGTGAGCCGATTGCGGCGCCAAGGCCGACAAATCGGCTGCCAAGAAGGCCTTTCAGATCGTCGATAAGCGGAGATTTTTCAATCACCGATTTGCAACTGGCCACGACCACTTTTGACGCGCGCCGTTCGTCTAGGAGAGCAGGCAGGCCTTCCATGGCACCGATACCGTGGACAACGCGCTGCACCGAAGTGAGATCAAGGATACGGGGGGCTGAGTTGGTCATGCAGGCTTGGCCTTCAAGAAAGTGTTGATGATGTATCGATGCGAATTCAACGGGCGCCTAAAGGACAAAAGAACGCCGAGCTTGGCCACATCTGCAAAAATTCCCGTGGCAAATGCCGCGCGCCCATCACGCCCTAAAGACCGGCCACTTCTCTTAACGTGTAAATATAGTCTTCCTTGTTGCGACGCCCCAAGACTATACCCGACGCCAATTGTCCGGAACCCGCATCCACCAGCATCTGCGAGTCCATAATCACCGTGCGGTCCTGGATGCGCCACTCTCCGTTGCGGCGCTCGAAACGATCCGCGTAGCGCGCGAAGGCGATCATATCCATCCTGCCGTGTGGCTTTTCGCTTCCTCCGGCCATTTTGACGACCGGATCACCCGCTTCAGGATAATGCTGAACGCTCATCACATTCGATTCGACGACCGCGGTATCGGGACCGGCAAATTCGATCAGCATGTTGCTAAGCGAATGGAGGCAGAATGGAATCGAGCCGTGACGCCCGCGAATCCATGCAATCAGACCGTCCACATCCCCTTCAAAATGCCCGGGGCCGTGATTATCACGCGCGCCTGGATGAAAAACCGACCGCATGGCGTCATAGTCCAGACGATCGATCGCCCGGCACCAGCGATACATGACGTCGCGGATTTCAGCGCGATCCGCCAACCGCTCGGGCGAATAGGGATGCCCATCCATAACCGGGTTCCTCTCTCAAAAATGCGTCGCCCGGCCAGCAGTTTGCCAGCACCGAGCAACACTCACTGATCGTGGTCAGCTTGCCTTCATCAAGGGAATATGCAGATCGACAACCTAACAGCAAGCCATTATTCATACGGCGATAGCTTTTGTTGCCATCGAAAGGGCAGCGACCGATATGGCCCCAGGACGATTTTGCTTGCCCGCTCGCTATTATGTCAAACGGCCAGAATTTTTGGGTTGGAGCCAGGCTCTTCTGCCTGCGGCTTGGAATTGAAGGCGCCGATTGCCGTGCGCAATGGTTTCAGGCCCAATGCCAATAATGTGCAAGCGCCCGTTCCGCACGCTGCCGTTGTCAGGCTAAGGGCTTTGCCGACCGACGCCGGGTTCCCGAACAGATTTTCTGTCAGCGCAGCCACAATAAGGGGTGCCAACCCTGCTCCAAGGCTGCCAAGCACGAAAGCCTGTATGCCAAAAAGGCGCCCGATCAGATGGGTCGGGGCAAATTGGGGCACAACCGCGGCCAGGACCGAGAAAGAACCAAAGGCGCAGTTGAGACAGAATAATATGGTGAACAATGTGGGAGAAGTCACAAGGAACGCGGCGACGCCACAGGGTGCGCCGATCAGCGAAAGACAGAAAAGGAGCAGGTAGGTCGCTGTCATCATGCCCTGCCGGCGCAAGGCATCTGACAACACTCCCCACAGCGTGCCGCCAATCGCACCTGCCGCAGTGGCGGCACCCATTATCAGCCCTATATCCTTGAACGACATATTAAAATTGCGGACGAGATGAACGGGCGTCCACGCCATCGAGGCAAACAAACTGATGCCCAACAAGGCGAAGATGCCATAATGGCATGACAACAGAACCCGATGCTGCATCCAAAAAGCCTTCAGGCCAGACGCATCTGCCACCTTTATGTCAGGCGCGGGCGCAGGGGAGGCAGCCAGCCGGGGGAGGAAAAACGCCGCAAAGGCAGTCAACAATCCAGGCAACCCCAGGCTTACAAAGGAAGCTTGCCAGGGCGCCAAATGTCCTAGAACAGGTAACGCGACACCGTCGGCCAGCGTTAACGCATTGATGATCGCACCGCCCAGCATCAAGGCGCCAGCAGAACCCATGATTCCGCCCGAGGTGTAAAAGGAAACCGCCGTTCCCATATGAGCGGATGAAGCCGTGCGTGCAATAATCTTGTAGGCGCACGGCTGCAGCCCCGCCTCGCCCACTCCCAATGCGATCCGGGCACAAAAAACCGAAGCAAAGCTCCAGGCCAGGCCGGTCGAAAGGGCCGCAAGCGACCATAAGAAGACGCACGCAAACAACAGAATACGCGGTGAATAGCGATCGGCAGCCCACCCAAAACCAAGAGTGGCGATGGAGTAAGGAAGCGAGAAGGCGAGACCTTGCAGGAGGCCAAGATGAAGATCGCTTAAACCCAACCCGCTGCTGAGAGGAGCGGAAAGCAGGCCAAACAGTTGCTTGTCAAAATATGACAAGGCCTGGAAAAGCATCAATATCATCACAGATATTACGACGCTATTTTGTATTCTTTCCAGCATAAAGCCATGGCCCCAAAATTATGCTTCTCCAATGCCACTCCACTATTTAGCATCGATATTGCAGATACAGGCAAAGCGCTTGCTTTGCCTGTCTGAGAGTGGAGGTAGAAACTGAGTCTCACCCCAACACATTAAGTCTTAATATTTGAAACCGACCTTTATGCCGTACGTCCTGGGTTCAGCCGAAATGGCACGGTCAGCAAAGCGATTTGGCGTAACGCTGAGATAATAAACCTTGTCGCCAAGATTCTTGCCCCAAATGCCGACAGTCACTTGATCGCCAGCCAGATGCCAGTTCAGCTCCGCATTGACCAGCGTATAAGACGACTGCTTCAGACGATTGCCGAACTCCCAGGAAAATTCAGAACTGTGGAAGAGGTTAGCCGATGGCACAATGCTGCCGCCGCCCGGCAATTCGATCGTGTAGGAAGCCGCCAGGTTGAACGTCCACTTGGGCGAACGAACCATCGGGTTGCCTGACACATCCCTGGAAAGCGACAGATTGCCGGTGGAATCGGGAAGCGCCGGAGCAACGCCCGGAGCAGCCGGAACAAATATCTGGGCATTGGGGAAGCTCTTGAGCTTTGCATCAAGATAAGCGACGCCCGCCCGGAGATAGAGCCCGTCGACCGGCCTCAAGGTCAGATCAAGATCGGCGCCCTTTGACCGCACCTTAGCCGCGTTTGCAAGGGCCGGAAGATTGGTCGCCCCGCTGATCGTTTGAACCTGAACATCGCGGCTATCGTACCAGAAAGCCGACGCGTTGACGGTCAGCATCCGGCCGGAGCTAAGCTTGACACCGACTTCATAAGCGTCGGTCTTTTCCGGATCCAAAGCCGTGGTCGCAAAAGAGGAAGTATTGAAAGCCCCGCTTTTGAACCCCGCAGTGTAGCTCACATAGGCAAGGAAGTCGCGGTTCGGATGGTACGTTAAAATGGCGCGCGGCGTAATGGACTCCCAGCTCTTGGAAGCATTGTTCACGACCGCCACACCGTTCAGCGTAGCGCTGTAGCTCTTCTTTTCTCTGTTGTAACGCACGCCGCCGGTCAATTCGAAATCGCCCAGCTTGTACGTTCCATCGGCAAAGGCCGCATGGATTTTGGCATCGACTGGCGCTGAAATAACCGTGGCGCCATTGACGGTCAGCGGCCGGTAGCCTGCAACCTGGTCCGCATAATAGCCCCCGAGAATCCAGCTGAAAGGCCCGCTATTATCAGACACAATCTGGACTTCCTGCGAAAAGGTGTGCCCTCTCTCGTTGCTTACGAAGCCCGATATTGCGTTTGGCGTAGAATCCGACTCAATGCTTGAGACGGCATCGAACGCACGATATGCGGTTATCGAAACCAGATTGACCGTATCCAGCGCATAGTCCGCACGTGCCGAGGCGCCGCGGTTGCGCACGCGCAGGCTCGGCTTTACATCTCCGACATAATCAAAAGGCTCCTGGGGATAAAGCGACGTCGCCGTCCGGCCCAAATAGCCATTGATTGGCCTTTGCAGGACGCTGATGGGATCATCCAACAGGCTATAATCACCGCTGAGGGTCAGCTTCAATCGATCGGAAGCATTAATCAGAAGCTTGCCCCGGTAGGAATAGCTGTTGCCATCATCGACCTTTCTGCCGCGGAACAGATCGTTGAAGTATCCTCCACGATGGCGGAAGTTACCCGCAATGGAAATCGCGACATTGTCCGACAACGGACCTGTGGCATAGGCTCGAACCGTGGCGGCGTCGAAATTGCCATAGCCTACTTCGAAGCTACCTTCTGGCGTGAATTTAGGCGCTTTGGTGTTGATGTTGATGGCGCCGCCCAGAGCGTTCCGGCCATAAAGGGTTCCCTGAGGCCCCTTCAGAACTTCGACGGTTTCGATGTTTGCCAGTTCGAATATCGACGCGTTGGCGATCGGCATGTAAACGCCATCGACATAGGTAGCGACGCTGCCGGCTTCGCCTGGAATGAGCGTTGTCGAACCGATCCCGCGAATGAATGGTTGGACATAACTGTTGGTCTCCGTAACGACCAGACCTGGGGCCACTTGAGTCAGATCCCGGCTCGATACAATCCCATGCTCTGACAGTTGCGCGCCCGAAAAGGCCGCGACCGAAATGGGAACATCCTGCAGGCGTTCACTGCGCTTCTGCGCGGTGACGATAATATCACCTTCCCCTGATGGCGTCGCTGCCGATTCCACTTGAGCATCGGTCGTCGCACGAGCCGAGGCAACGGACGCAAAGGCAACCGCCATGACGGCCGTCGCGGTCGCCATTTTCAGCACATTACTCCCCATGCTTCCTCCCCTTATCACTGATAAATTTTAGATTGCGGTAGAATGCCAACACTCCCAATGAGCTGCTTGGCATCGACATAAAACATGCACTGTAGTTTAAATCTCGTCAAGAGGGACAAGACGAGAAATGAGGTGCAGAACCGCTAATTTCACGGAATATCTCATAAGAAATTTCACTGCTTCAGCATCAAAACAGGAGTCGATAGCGCCTATTGACTCCTCTTAAGATGGCCATAAATTAATCAATGTTTGATAATGTGGATGCGGCTCCACGGTGGAGCGCCGCGCGATTTGGCGCCAACAAATATGACGGGCATTCGAGACCGGTTGCCCAAAACAAGACAATCATAAGGAGGTGGCATGATCGAATTATTTGGCGCCAATACGAAATCACCGAATGTCCTAAAGGTCATAATTGCTCTCGAAGAATTCGCGCTGCCTTATGAGAGCCGCGCCGTGGACGTATTGCAGGGCGAGCAATTCAAGCCAGAGTTTCTGGCGATATCCCCGAACAACAAAATTCCGGCGATTATCGACAACAAACCGTCAGATGGTAAGGAACCTCTGTCGCTTTTCGAATCCGGCGCCATTTTGATTTATCTGGCCGAAAAAGCGGGAAAGCTGCTTCCCAGCGAGCCTCGGGATCGCAGCGAGGTCTTGGCGTGGCTCATGTGGCAAATGGGCGGACAGGGTCCGATGCTGGGTCAGGCAAATCATTTCTGCAATTTCGCGCCTGAAGGCAATGATTATGGGATAAAACGGTATATCGCAGAAGCGGCGCGATTATATCGCGTTCTCGATACTCGGTTGGCCGAGCGCGAATTCATTGCCAACGCGTTTTCAATTGCCGACATTGCTTGCTGGCCCTGGATTTTGTTCAGGCAGCATCATCGGATCGATCTTGAGGATTTTCCCAATGTCGCACGCTGGTTTACCGCCGTTCGTTCAAGGCCCTCGGTCATACGCGCAATAGGCGATTTCGAGGCGCCACCGCCGGCCCGCTACAGCGCCGAAACCAATAAGCTGCTCTTCAACATCGAGAAGGATTGATCCTCATGCGGCGTGAATATGTTTCCGTCAGCGAGGCCATCTCGATGAGCGGCGTCCGGATCGCTTTTACGCGCGGCGTACCTGGCCCCTGGGGCGAGGCAGTGCGCGCCATATACGACATCAAGGGCATCGATTATGTGCCCGTTGAGCAGCAGGGCGCGTCCGCCAATGAGGGGTTGCGGAAATGGACGGGCCAGAATTCCGCGCCCTGCGTGATGATCGATAATGAGCGACCTCGCAGCCGTTGGTATGAAATGCTGATGCTGGCGGAAACACTGGCGCCTGAGCCGAGATTGATTCCAGCCGATCAAGCCCAGCGGGCACAGATGTTTGGGATATTACATGAAATATGCGGAGAGGATGGTTTTGGCTGGTCCGGCCGCCTGATCCAGTTCGACATATTGCAGCGCCAAAGCACACTCGCGCTTGACGGGATGCTGCACAAGTTCGGCAGCTCTGTTTCCCTGCAACACGCCATCGACCGAATGATCAGCATTATGCGTTGGCTCGCCGAGGTCCTTGAAGCGCAGCAGTCGGCTGGAAGCCGGTATATGGTTGGCGACAGCCTGAGTGCCGCCGACATCTATTGGACGACCTTTTCCAACAAGGTCGCTCCCATCGACCAGGCGATTTGCCCGATGCCCGGTCACTACCGGCAAATGTGCGAAATCGGGGCAGCGGCTATTGGTTATGACGTCCCTGCGATCTTGATCGATCATCGAGATTACATGCTGGACACGTATTTCACGCTCCCGCTTTGGTTTTAATTACCAAAGCTCAGCCTTCAGGCCTTGCTGGCTCTAACGCGGTAATCTGAGAATGCTGGTCGCAGAAAATAGCGGCGACATCGGAAAAGCCCTTTGCAGGCTCGGCTCCAGCAACCACAATACGTTCCACGATGCGCGGCTCTGTGTAGTCGCCCACCGCATAATGCTGCACCGATCGATTATCCCATATCACAATGCTATTGGGTCGCCAGCGGACACGCATCTGATAGTCCGGCCGCTTGATCTGATCGAAGAGGAGCGCGAGAAGCGCATTGCCCTCTCCTTCATCCATCCCCACTATTGGCCCGGTATAGCCTTGATTGACATAGAGTACTGGCAGCTTCGTCTCCGGATGGACTCGGACAACCGGCTGTTCCAGCGGTGGGAAGTCCTTCTTCTGCTTCTCAACCTTATCGGGGGTGGCATTGCCATATGTGTATCGAAAGATAAATTCGGCCCCGTGCAGCGCCTTTAGGTCGCGAATTTTCGCCTTCACCTCATGGGGCAAATATTCATAGGCCGCCACCCCGCTCGAAAAAACCGTATCGCCGCCGAGCGAAGGCACGGTCAAACCGCGAAGGACCGACACTGTGGGCGGCGCGACCCTGAAGCTTTCATCCGTGTGCCACACGTCGACGGCGATTTTTTTCGTGCCATCCGTGGCCATGCGCAGAATTTCAGGATAGCCGGGAACAGGGGTGGCCTGATTCACCTGGATCGAAAATGGGGCATTTCGATCCTCAGCGAAGATTTGCGCCAACGCGCGGTGCTGATCGCGGTTGATATCCTGATCCCGGAACACGATCACCTGATACCGGAGCAGCGCTGCACGAATGTCGTCGGCGACTTCTTCAATGATAGGCTGACGCAAGTCGACACCGCTAATCTCGGCCCCCAGGAATGGTTGGCAAGGCTCGATCTGAATTTGTGATTGTTTCATTATTTCCTCTCCTCTTGATCATCAGAATGTGGGCCGATCCAATCTGGTGACGGCGACCGGCAGCGCGCCCATACGGGGAATGCCGGTTATTGGATCAAACTCTGCATCGGTGCTCATGAGCCGGCCGACATTGCAGCCGACCGCATCGGCGTCTTCCAATTCGCCGGGATTCATCCCAAAGCCGTGCGTCATGGAAATGCAGCCACGACGCACCCTGTTATCGGCCGCCACAACCGCAACGATCGCGCCATGAGCGGAACTCAAGCGGATTTGGTCATTGGGGCTGAGTTCAAGCTTCTCCAGATCCTCTGAATGGAAATAAGCCGGGTTTGTCGGCTCAAGGCCACCGAGAAATTGATTCCGATGGCCTGCAGAGTTCATAAGCCTGTTGGTGCGTCGCGGAAGGAGGACAAACTCGTACGGCGCTACGGCCTCCTTCGATGGCGCAAGGAATTTCGCCAGCTCCATCATCATATAGGCGTTGCCGACATCCAGGCGGGCTTCGCATCCCTCACGCTTGGGAAGAACCGTCGACTGCGCATCCGCGAAGATGTGACCATGCGGATGGCGCTTGATCATGTCCAATGGGACGCGGGAGCGGCGGCTGAATATGGTGATGAGTTCATCATCGCTGGGCTTGGCATCCATATCCAGCACATCGACCTGGCTTTCGACTTCCAGATGTTGGCCAATGCCAAAGGCCGTTGTGACCTTCAGCTGAAGACCCATGCGCTGCGCCAAACCATAATATAGTTCCCAGTCGGCTATGACATCGCTGCCTTCAGGAGGCTGCACGACAGCAGGTGCATATCGGCCATAAGGCCCCTCAATGCCGCGCAATTGGCCATAATATTTCGCAGACTCCACCAGGCTGGATGTCGAGGGAACCTCAAGGCCCAGCTTGGGAGCCATGACATAATGGGACAGCCGGGCCGTGGCCGACATTTCCGGGTCCGCACATACCAGCAACTCAAGCGACTTCAACGCCTGAGCAGCACGGGTCTGGTCGGGCCATGCCATCATGGGATTGCCGCCAAGGCAGAACAGCGCCTTTATCTGCCCCTCGCCGCCAAGCAGGATTTCATCGGCCAGCCCACCTGTCGGCATTCCGGCCGCGGAATGCGCCAGACCTCGCACGCGCAGCTTCGGACCCTGGCCCGTGAACGGGAATGGTGGGATCGCTTCCGCGTAGGCATCATAGGCTGGCAACAAGACATTCGGTCTCGACACGCGGTCACCGGGACGAGACCAGAAACCGCATATGGTGTTCAGCGCCAGGGACAGATATTCGGTGATCGATCCCGTCAGCGAAAAGCTGGGGCCTACGCCACAGCCGACACCAGCGTGGCTGGCCGATGCAAACAAGCGGGCCGCCTCTATTATCTGTTCAGCCGGGACATCTGCCCGTTGTGCCGCATATTGCGGCGTGAAGGGCAGCACAGCCTGCCTCAGGGAGTCGAAACCTTCGACATCTCCGGCAATGAACCCGGCGTCGTACAAGCCCTCCTCGATGATGACATGGATCATCGCGGCAAGGATTGCGGGGTCTTCGCCCGGCTTGGCCTGAAGATGAATGGTGGCGCGTTGTGCGGTTTCGGTGCGGCGCGGATCGATGACGATCAGCTTCATCCGCCCACTGCCAACCGCATCCTTCAGCCTGCGCGCAGGATTGTTGGGCGGGAATCCCCCGGATTTGCTGATCAGGGGATTAAGGCCGATGAGCATCCAGGCTTCCGCGCCTTCAAAGCCGGGATGACCCGCCCGCCAATAGCCATGCGCCGCTTGAGCAATGGCCGCACCTGGCTTGTCGATGGTGGTCGCGCTGAACATCATCGGCGATCCGATCGATTCCATCCAGCTGGCCGCGACCGAAACAGCCGGGAAGAAACCCATCACGCCCGTACCAAAATACAGCGCAACCGAGCGTGGCCCATGCCGCTTGATGATGGTCGCAACCTTCGATGCAATCTCGTCCATTGCTCGCGCGCTGGGGACCCGCTCAAACTGCCCCTGATCGTTACGCTTGAGGCTGTGGAGCAAACGGGCCGGGCTGTTATGCTGTTCCGTCAGCGCCCGGCCTTTGGGACAGCTATACCCCTCATAAAGGGGCGCCTGCTGATCGCCGCTTATTTTTACGGGGCGGCCGTTCTCAATCGTGACGACTATCGGACAGAAAGATGAGCAGATGCGGCACAGGCTTGGACGAACATCAGACTCGACGGCGTTAAGGCGACGCGATGGTTTGTGTCCTTCTCCACCTAAAGCCATATCCTTCTCCTGTTCAATTATGTTTTATTTAGTATTCAGCAATTTCTAAGGCAGGCTTCTCCGGCCGGTTTTTCAATCACATCCTTTCGGCTACGCACGAGCTGCGTCTTAGGCGAAGCGCTGAAATAGCCATTCCGCGATCAGCGCCGGCTTTGAAGCGCCTTCAATCTCGATTGTCGCCTCGACGGTCTGGCGATATTCGCCGGGATTCCGCTCAACGAGGCCGAGCAGCTTGAACCGTCCACGAACGCGTGACCCAACCGGAAGCGGAGCGAGGAAGCGGACTTTGTCAGTGCCGTAGTTGAGCACCGTTCTCACGTCTTTGGCGGGATCTGCATCGCTGCTGGTAATAAGGTGGGTGAGCAGCGACAGGGTAAGAAAGCCATGCACGATCGTGCCGCCGAACGGCGTAGAGGCCGCGAAGGCTGGGTCATTATGGATCGGCTGATAATCCTTCGTAGCCCTTGCGAACTCGTCGACCATCGACTGTTCAACCGTGATCCAGCCAGAAACCCCAATTTCTTCGCCTATGCGGTTCTTGAGGTCGTTGAAATCAGCCATGTGACCTCACAGATAGCATGTCGGCCCGATCAGCAAAGTCGATGACATTGGAGACGGACGCGCGAGACGTCCGGAAGCTGTTTGCGGGATGGGCCATATCCGCCCGGCCAAACGAGATGCCGCAAACGATCATGCGATTGTCCGGAATGCCGAAATAGTCGCGCACGAACGGCGCGCAGCCCGCGATGGCCGCTTGCGCGATCGTCGCAATGCCCAGGGTTCGAGCGGCAAGAAGAACGTTTGCGACAAAACCGCCGCAGTCAATCGCGCCATACACCCCCAGGTTCTTCTCGCTGGTGATGATCGCCATATGCGGCGCGCCAAAGAAGCGGAAGTTTTCCAGAACCTGCCGGCCGGAACCGGCACGGTCCCCATGCTCTATCCCCACGCTGCGATAAAGCGCCCAGCCCGTTTCCCGCTGCCGTTCCTTATAAACCCCTTCATATTTGAAGGGGAAAGCAAAGTCGGGTTGCTCGGGTCGGATCGTCTGATCCGCCCAGTTCTGATTGCTCGCATGATCGTATAGCGCGCCGCGAAAGGCTTCTGTCCCCTCTCCTTCGGTGACGATCACCTGCCAGGGCTGGGAATTGCACCAGGACGCCGCAGCCTGAGCCATTGAGAACATCTGTTCAATCGTGGACCGCTCGATCCGGTCGGGAAGGAAAGCACGGCAGCTCCACCTTTCGCGCATCAGCAGCGCCAGCGCGTCAGGCGTCACACCGCTTCCCGATTGTGATGCCTGCTGGTCGTCGGTCGTCATCGCTGAAACTTCCCCTTCTATGTTCACTGTCCCGGTGCGAAATCACGCTGTTCCAACCACCCATCGATCGCCGTCATGCATTGCGCGATGTGAGAGCGGCCTTCCGGCCCGCTGAAATAGTGATTGGCGCCGTTGATCATCACCTTCTGTTTGTCGGCCGATCCCAGGGCATTGAACATCGCGTCCGTATGGCTGGGAGGGCAGCCGTCATCGGCGCTGGCGGTTACAATAAGGCTCGGAACGCTGATGCGCGGACCTGAATCGACGGAATCGAACTGGGCGTGATCAAAGCTGTATTGAGACAGCCAGCTGCGGAGCGACGAAAAGCGTCCGAGTGCGGCGGGGCTGTTATTGGCGACACCCGGCACGCCCATATAGGTCATATTGGCTATGCGGTCGTTGGGATCGAGTGTCGGATCGAGCCAGCGCGGATCGGCCATCGTCCCGTGCACGACGAAGCAATGTTCCCCGGCCTCATTGCCGCTTCGCTTCAGCGCAGCCAGCTTGTCCCTCGCCCACTCACTGATGCGCCGGTTACGCGCCAATTGCGCATCGCGATAGCGGCTCACAAATTCAGCGCTATAAGGCGGCTGCGCGGGGTTTTCAGGATCATAAAGGTCGAATTCTGCGATCTTGTCTTCGGGGCGCAATTCGTCCCTGATCGACGCATCCAGCTGTCCGGTGATAAGGTGGTGGCGGCTGCGGTGGGACGCCACCAGCATGATCGCGTCCGCAGGCAAGAGCGACGCCCCCGCAAGCGGCGTTTCCTCTCCGGCGGCGGTGCGCTCGATAATGGGCTTTTCCGCTTCGGCCTGGAACCCCGCCATCAGCGAGCCGCCGCCGCTCCATCCCACCAGAACGATCTTTTCATAGCCCAGCCGTTCGCGGGCATCGCGGACGCAGGCCGCCACGTCGAGGACCACATTTTCCATCTGGAGCGATGCATCGCCTGTCGAATAGCGCGATCCACAGGCGATGACATGATGACCCGACCGGGCAAGTTGCGAAAATACCGGAAGATAGCCGGGTGCTCCGATCGGATGCATCGTGACCAGCGCGGTTTTCGAGGGCGCTTCACCCCGCAGCAACTGCGCGTGAAGCACGATCGCATCATCGACCGAACCATAGACATCCTTGCGCGCCTGGCGTTCCCGGTGGACGATAAGGAACGGGGTCCGGGTATAATTGACCATCTGCTACTCCTTTATATTCATGCGCTGGATGAGGCGCCGAACGGGCGACGCAGCACATTCTTGGCGATCTTGTTGGCGGGATGTTCAGCCAAGCTCGCCTCCGCTATGTCGTTCATGGCGCAGTCGTCAGGATCTCGTCGATCCGCAAGGCTATGCGGTCACGCGATCCGGCATTGGGGAAAATCCAGAAATCGCCGCGCTTGACGGCGGCAACGACAATCTTAGCTGTGTCGTCCGGGTTCATGGCGACTTGCGGAACCGCGCTGCGGGCAAGAATTTCATCGAAGGCGTCATCGGCGGCCTCTTCGTCGCCGATGCCGCGCCCGACCGCAACCAGTCCAGTTTTCGTATAACCCGGGCACAACACAGAGGTCTTAACCTTGCTCCCCGCCTCCTTCAATTGGAGGCGCAGCGTCTCACACAGCGAGAGCAAGGCATGCTTGCTGCTGATGTAGCAGGGCAGGATCGGCGTTGCGCTGAAGCTTCCCATCGACGCGGTCGTGACGATATGGGCTTCATGATCCGCTGCCATCATGCGCGGCAAAAATGCTCTTATGCCATTAAGGGGTCCGCGAAAATTGACTGCAAAAACACGGTCCCAATCCGCGTCGTCGACGGTCCACAACATTTCCCCTTGAGGACCGAGCACGCCCGCATTGTTGCAGAGCAAGTGTATTTGCGGCCGCCAGGCATATGCAGCGTCCGCCAGGGCCTGCATCGACGCCGCGTTCGATACGTCCGTGTCACAGGCCATGACGTCCCCGCCACTCGCCGCCAGCGCAGCGCGGACATTCTCAAGCTCTTCAGCGTTCCAGTCGGACAAGATCACCGACATGCCTTCCGCCACCAACTGCGCGCTCAGAGATCGACCGATCCCGCTTGCCGCGCCGGTCACGACGGCGACCTTCCCGCCGAGATGCTTCATCGGCTGCATCCTCGATCGCTTTGGCCACTGTCGATCGAGCTTATCATTTGCCGTTCTCGGTGGACGTCGTCAGCACGACTTTGCCCAAAGCGCGACGGTCCATGACATGCTCAATCGCAGCGCTCGCTTGTTCAAGAGAGTAGGTTGCGCCAATATGGGGATTGAGCTTGCCAGCCTCGAACCAGTCGAACAACTTTTTGAGATTTTCTTGATGCTGTTCCGGTTCCTTGATCGTGAACTGTCCCCAAAACACGCCGACCGCCGATGCTTCCTTAAGAAGAAGAAGGTTAACCGGAAGCTTCGGAATCTCTCCCTGGGTGAATCCGACGACTAGCAACCGTCCGCCCCAACTGAGATTCCGTACCGCAGCCTCCGTCATGGATCCGCCAACCGGATCGATGACGACATCGACCCCCTTGGGCGCCACATTTCGCAGCGCGGTCTTAAGGTCGTCGGCGGCATAATTGATCAGAATGTCGGCGCCATGGGCTTTGGCGAGCGCAAGCTTGTCGTCCGAAGAGGCCGCGGCGATAACCGTCGCGCCCATCGCCTTGCCCACCTCGATCGCCGCCATGCCAACGCCTCCAGCAGCGCCCAGCACGAGCAAGGTCTCACCTGGTCGAAGCGCAGCCTTGTCCTGCAACGCGTGCAGCGCTGTGCCATAAGCAAGGGTGAAGCCGGAGGCGGCGGCGGCCGACATGCTCCCAGGAATAGGCAGAGCCTGACTGGCGCGAACAACGACCTTTTCGGCGAAGCCGCCAAGAACGCACAACGCGATCACGCGATCCCCGACGACAATGCCCCGCACCTCCTCACCGACGGCGCGGACCGTCCCGGCCGCCTCGCTGCCCGGAATGAAGGGCAGCGCGGGCTTTACCTGATATTCTCCCCGGACAGTCAGACCGTCCGGGAAGTTTACGCCCGCCGCCTCGATTTCCACCAGAATTTCATCTGGACCAGGCTGAGGATCGGGAACATCCTCAATCTTGAGATTGGAAACCGGACCGAAATCCTTGCACAATACAGCTTTCACGAACGCCGCCTCTCTGAGTGAAATTATAGGCGTAGATCAATCCATTATACCGGATCGTTCACGCAGCCTGTAAATGAAGTCATTCCGATCGCGCCGCCCCACCTCGATGCCGCCGACTTTCGGCACGCCTGGCGATTCGGAGACGATCTGCGAATCATAAATGACGGTACGCTCAGCGATCTTCCATTGGCCGTTCCGCCGCTCATACCGATCAGCGTAACGCGCGAAGGCCAGCATATCCATCGGACGGCCGACCTTGCCCGCATTGAACAAATTGACGGTGGCTTCGCTGGCCTCCGGATAATGCTGAGCTGTGATCACGTCGGATTCCACGATAGCGGCGTCCTTGCCACAAAATTCGACGATGACGTTGCTGACGGAATGCAGTGAGAACGGGATGGCCCGGTGACGCTCCTTGATCCAGTTAACCAGACCGTCGACATCGCCGGTATAATGTCCATGATTGTCGATCGCATCTGGATGGAACGCGGCACGCATGCCGTCATAGTCCAGACGATCCACCGCCCGGCACCATTTGTGCAACGCTTCCGTAATTTTTGCACGATCGGCTAGCCGTTCAGGCGAAAAATCGTCAACTTCCATGATCGTCTCTCCCTCTGGGGCAGCCTGATTGGTTCAAGCTTTCATCTGTTAGGCAAAGCGCCGCTTCGGCGCTGTGGATTTCGTCAGGACCGCGTCATAATCAGCTTCAGTCGCCGGGCTATTGTCGGCAAAAATGACCTCGGCCTTGATGCGATCCTCTTCGGTCAGTTCGCGACAGCGGTAGGTCCATTCAACCCAGTTGCCGTCGGGATCATAGGTGTAGCAGGACCGGATGAAGTCATGATCGACCTCCGACACATGATAGCCATTGTCGAGCCAGCGCTGCTTGCACTTTTCATAATCCGCCTGATCAGCGCATTCAAAGGCGATGTGATTGACCCAGCCCGGCAATCCCAGGCCGGTCGAGATGCTGCTGCGCCAGGCATCAGCAGCCAGTTGGACATTCTCGATGCCCCGCAGATCCCAGAAGGCGATCAAATTGCCGTCGCCCATGTCGTAAAAAAGATGTTTGGTCCAGCCGTCGCCTGGCGCCTGGCGCTTGACTGCGGCGACCAGACGGAAGCCCATAACCTCGGTATAGAAATAATGCGTCGCATCGATATTACGGACTGCGATCGCGAGATGGTGAATCATCGTCAGATCCTCGCATTTTCACTTTTATACCCTGCGGTGCCAGACCGCGCAACAAAAACATACGCCGTGTTATTTTCTAAGGATTGAAGCGTCAGGCGCATCACAGGGGTCTTTGTCAGCAGCAGACACACACGGCGCACATTATCTACCTGTCCACTGCGGCTTGCGCTTCTCCAGAAATGCCCGCGATCCTTCCGCGGCGTCCTCGGTGGCGAACAACAGGCTTGCAAGCGCCAACGATTCCTTACGAAGTTCGTGATCGAAACCTTCATTTGCTCTGCGCGCCATGTTCAGCGTCTCTATCACCGAACGCGGAGCATTTGCAGCAATCGTCCGGGCCAAGGCCAGCGCGGTTTCGACAAGATCACTGCGGGCGACCATATAGTTGATGAGACCCAGGCTATAAGCACGTTCAGCCGGAATTGGCTCGCCGGTAGCCAAGAGTTCAAGTGTTACCGCGCGCGGCAACCACCGACCAAGCCGATGCGCACCGCCGCCTGCGGCGAAAAGGCCTCGCTTGACCTCGGGCAACCCGAAGCGGGCGTCATTGGACGCGACGATCATATCGCAGGCAAGGCAAAGCTCAAAACCGCCAGCAAGTACAGGCCCGGTTACCGCTACGATCCAGGGCTTTGCACGCCGCGCGTCGATCAGACCGGCAAACCCGCCATTGGGGGTGGAAAGTTCATCCGCCCGCCCCTGAGAAATCGCTTCAAGGTCCGCTCCAGCGCAAAAGAAATCTTCATTGCCAGAACGAAGCACCGCGACCCGAACGGCCGCATTGCGTTCCACCTCTTCGACGATCCAACCCAGCGCCGCAGCAATATCGGCATCGATGGCGTTGCGTTTTTCCGGGCGGTTGAGCGTAATCAGGGCAATATGCTCATCAACAATGTCGAATAGGACCTTGTTTCCAACACCGATTGGTTTTTGTTGGCCAGTCATTGCGTGTCCCTCACAATGCTTCGATGATGGTGACGTTGGCGATACCGCCGCTCTCGCACATGGTCTGCAGACCGTAGCGCAGCCCGCGCGCCCTCAACGCATAGGCCAGAGTGGCCATCAGCTTGGCGCCAGAGGCGCCCAGCGGATGGCCAAGAGCAATGGCGCCGCCATTCACATTGAGACGTGCGGGATCAGCGTCCAACGCCTTCAGCCAGGCAAGCGGCACCGGCGAGAACGCCTCGTTGACCTCGTACAGGTCAATATCAGCCATCTTGAGCCCTGCCCGCTCAAGGGCGCGCCGGGTCGCAAAAATGGGCTCTTCAAGCATGATGATGGGGTCGCCGGCGGTGACGGTCATGTTGTGGATACGCGCAAGGGGCGTCAGCCCATGCGTTTTCAATGCCCGCTCATTCACGACCAGAACCGCTGCCGCGCCATCGCATATCTGGCTTGCGTTGGCGGCGGTAATGCAACCACCCTCCTGTAGCAACTTGACAGATCCAATCGATTCCAGCGTGGCGTCGTACCGGATGCCCTCGTCACGAACATGCATCTCCTCACCGATCGCGACGGGATGGATTTCATTGGCGAATGCCCCCGCCTCGGTCGCAGCTGCCGCCCGCCGGTGGCTTTCCAACGCGAACCGATCCAGGTCCTCACGGACAAACCCATATTTGTCAGCCATCATCTGCGCGCCAGTGAACTGGCTGAATTCGGCCACGCCATAATGTTCCTGAATGGCCTTGCTGAGGGGGCCTGTGCCCACGCCAGCCTGCGCCGGAAGCACCCAGGGCGTTCCCATCGGCACGCGCGTCATGCTCTCCACGCCCGCAGCGATGACCACATCCTGCGTGCCCGACATCACCGCTTGCGCGGCAAACTGAACCGCCTGTTGGGAGCTGCCGCACTGACGATCGATGGATACCGCAGGCACGGATTCGGGAAGGGTCGAAGCCAGAACGCAGTTACGACCGATGTGGAATGACTGTTCGCCCGCCTGGCTGACGCAGCCCATGATGACGTCCTCGATGGCGGCAGGGTCAATACCCGTACGCGCGACAAGTCCGCTCAACACCTGTCCGCCCAAATCATCGGGATGCCAATCCTTGAGCGCGCCATTGCGCCGCCCACCGGCGGTCCGAATTGCTTCGACGATATAGGCTTCGGCCACGACTTTAACTCCAGTCTTCGATTAGCGAGGCGGCATACGGACAGCGCCGTCTAGCCGGACAGTTTCCCCATTGAGCATGGGATTTGCGATGACGCATTCGACCATTTGGGCAAACTCTTCCGGGCGGCCAAGCCGCGGCGGAAAGGGCACTTGCTTGCCCAGTGCATCGATCGCTTCCTGAGGAAGGACGCCAAGGATCGGCGTCAGGAAAATGCCGGGTGCAACCGTCACGACGCGGATCGCCGATTGGGCGAGATCACGCGCGATCGGAAGCGTCATGCCGACAATACCGCCCTTCGACGCCGAATAGGCAGCCTGGCCTATCTGCCCTTCAAACGCAGCGGCGCTCGCGGTGTTGACGATCACGCCGCGTTCCTCGCCCAGCGGCTCAGCGGCCGTCAGCCGCGCCGCGAATTTTGAGATCATGTTGAAGGAACCAATAAGATTGATCTCCACCACCTTTCGGAAGCGATCGAGCGGGTAGGGCCTGCCTTCGCGATCGACAGTCCGGCCGGGTATGCCCATGCCGGCACAGTTGACCAGGATGCGCGCCACGCCATGCGCCTGCTCGGCAGCTTCAAGTGCGGCTGCCACACCGGCATCGTCGGTCACATCGACCTTTGCGAAACGGCCGCCGATCTCGCGTGCCATCGCGCTTCCCTGCTCCTCGTTCAGATCGAAGATGGTAACTTTGGCGCCGGCGCGCGCCAGTGCAGCGGCCGTCGCGCCGCCCAGGCCCGAAGCGCCGCCAGTGACAATCGCTGCTACGTCCTTGACTATCATGTTGTTGTGCCTTCTTGCATACAGGCTTGGCTCCGGCGATTATCGCCGGGTCCGCGCCATAGCCTTGTAGATATTGTTCTGTTGGATCGCTGAAGAGCCGCCGATGATGGGCATAAGAAGGGCATCGCGGACATAACGCTCAACGTCGAAGTCCTTGGTATAGCCATAAGCTCCAGTGATCGTGAGTGCTTCAAGCGCGACGGCCTTGGCAACTTCAGTCGCGTGCAGCTTCGCCATCGATGTTTCCATTGAACAGGGCTGATGGGCGTTCGCCATCGCCGCCGCATGGTAAAGCATCAATCGAGCCGAATGAATACGCGTCGCCATGTCCGCCAGCTTGTGCTGGATCGACTGATATTGTGATACCGTCATGCCGAACTGCACGCGCTCATGCGCATAGTCCCAGGCATCGTCGAGTGCGGCCTGGGCAATGCCGACGCCGATCGCCGCAACCTCAAGCTTTTCCACGTCAAGGCCAGGACCGATCAGCATCGGCCAGCCCTTGTCCAACCCTTCCGCACCGCCCATCAAATTGGCTGCGGCGACACGTACATCTTCGAAAGCCACGTCCGTGGTGGCCGCGCCCTTCATGCCAAGGGCATCGATCTTGCTGATCCGCACGCCATCTGCCGTAGGCGGCACCAGCACGAAAGACAGATTTTTGTACCGGGCCTCCGCTGGGCCAGTGCGCGCCAGCACATAGATATAGTCGCAAATCGCCGCGCCCGAACAAAAGCGCTTCTCGCCGTTGATGACGATTTCGTCGCCTTCAAGACGAGCGGTCGTGCGCACGCTGGCAAGATCGGCACCGACATCGGGTTCGGTCAGGCCATAAGCGAACAACAATGTTCCCTCGGCAACCTTCGGGAGAAATTCGGCCTTCTGCTGCTCGCTGCCGCACTCGACGAGGTTCATTCCAGCATAGCAGGCCGACATGATATAGGGCACCGAAACGGCCAGGCTTCGCTTCGACAGTTCCTCAATAACCACCATCGTCGCAACGATGTCGCGTCCGACGCCGCCATATTGCTCCGGTACCGTCATTGACATGACGCCAAGCGCGCCAAGCTTGGTCAGGACATCGCGCGGGAAGTAATTTTCCCGATCCCATTTTGCCGCGAGTTCTCGTGGCATCTCATTCGCGACAAAGCGCCGCAGCATATCGCGGAGCTGGGCAATCTCTTCGGTTTCCTGATAATCCATTCCAAAGATATCCTTTTGATTGCTGCGCGATTCAGTCGTGTGAATCGAGGGTGCGATAGACAGGCGCGCGCTTCTCGCGGAAGGCGGCAAGCGCTTCCTTGGAATCGGGATGGCCGCTCATCTGGACCGTATAACCCTGCTCGAATGCATAGCCGGCCTTGATGTCCATCGTCTCGATCCGGTTGAGGATCTGCTTCGCCAATCGAATGGCCTTCGGGCTGAATCCGGCGATCCGTCGTGCAATACCATGCGCGTGATCGAGCAGATCTTCGCGGTCACAGACGATGATCGCACCTGTCGCCTCGCCCAATTCTTCTCCGGTCAATGGCTGACCTGTGAAGAACATCCTGCGCACCAGCGCCTGCGGCGCCAGTCTGGCCAGATGCCGGGCGCCGCCCATCACCCCTACGGTAAGTTCAGGCAGGCCAAAGCGCGCGTCGCGAGCAGCGACAATAACGTCGCTGGAAACCGCAAGGCACAGGCCTGTTCCCAGCGCCGCGCCGTGCACGGCAGCGATGACCGGCACGGGGCAATCCTGGATCGCAAAAAATGCCTCCCGAACCCGCCACATGCGCTCGGTGCCGTTCTCCGGCGTCATGGTCGCGAACTCATCAAGATCGTTGCCGGCGCAGAAATGCGGCCCTTCGCCCGAAAGCACAATGGCTTGCAGGCCGGGACCGATCTGATCGGGTTCCGAGAACAAGCGGGCGATCTCGATATACATATCGCGGTCGACGCCATTGGCTGGCGGACGCGCCAGGCGGACATCAGCCACGCCGTCTCCCGAATAAGAGATGTTGAGATATTTGAAGCTGCTCATGACAACGATCCTCTATGTCTGATTGGGTGCCTCGACCTGATCGGCGAAGGACAATTTGCTTATGAGCGCGTCCGACAAGCCGAACCGCTGGAGCCGGTCGGCTGGCGCTGTGAATTGTCTGGGCGCACCCTGCTCACGCGAAACATGCTCCAATCGCGGAGCAGGCGAAACGGCAAAGCCCTTGCCTTCTGGAACGGCCGTACCCCGTTCAGCCAGGTGCGGGTCGGAACCAAGCTCATCCAGTTCCAGCAGCGGAGCGCCGCAAGCATCGGCCTCGGCAAACAGCCGTACCCAGTCGCTGCGATCCTGTTCCGCAAATCGCGCGGCAACCCGCGCCTTCAATGCCGGCCAGGCTGATTGATCCATCTGTTGGGAAATGTCCCGGCTGACATCGTCAAACCCAAGGACCGAAAGAAAGCCGTCATAGAATTTGGGCTCAATGGCTCCCACCGAAAACCATTTGCCATCCCTGCACCGATAAAGCGTGTAGAAAGGCGCATTTCCGGAAAGAATATGCTCTTCCCGCCTGCCGGACCACATGCCGCTCTCCTTCTCCCCCAAAAGAGCCGTCAAAAGATAGGCAGCACCATCGACAATCGCCGCGTCAATCACGGCCCCGTTGCCAGTCCTGTCACGCTCGAACAGGGCAGCGAGAATTCCGCACACCATGTAGAGGCTACCGCTGGAAAGATCGCCCAGCAAAGCGGGCGGAGGCATAGCGGGCGCCTCTCCACCGCACACGGAGAGTACGCCCGACACAGCGAGAAAGTTGACATCATGGCCTGCCCGCCGAGCATAAGGCCCGTACTGGCCCCATCCCGTCAGCCTTGCATAGACAAGCCGGCCATTGTCTTTCATCAGGTCATCCGGCCCGAGGCCAAGGCGTTCCATCGTGCCCGGCCGGAAACCCTCAACGACCACATCGGCGCCATTGGCAAGTTGCACCGCGGTCGCCCTGTCATCAGGATGCCGCAGGTCGAGTTCGACAAACGTCTTGCCGCGCCCAAGCCATGCAGAAAGACCCTGCGCCATCATCCCCGGCCTCTGAACGCTTACGACGTCAGCGCCGAAGTCTGCCAGCATCATGGATGCGAACGGCCCCGGGCCCAGGGCGCTGAAATCGAGCACCCTGACCCCGGCGAGAGGACCCAGGCCATTCCTCATGAATCAGGCCACTGCCTGTTGGTGCTGTGAGCGGAGTTTGGGGATGACGTTTTCGGAGACGAGCTGGACCATGTCGAGGAATTCCTCGCGCGGGACGCCGCCCATATCCATTTTGATGAGGTTGACGTCGGCATTGAGCAGTTCGTCGAGCTGGCTCAGTCGGTCAATGAACTGCTGCGGCGAACCCACGATCGCTGGCCCGTTCGTGGTCAGCATTTCATAGTCGAACGCGGTGGTGAAATAGGGCGGAGGGTTGGGATTGACCTTCTTGATCAGCTGCTGGCTGAAGGCATGATAGGCTTCGTACCGCGGCTCGAAACGTCGGTGCGCCTCTGCCTCGCTCGGCGCCACCCAGCCATGCCAGCATGCGCCGATTTCCGACTTGTGCGCATGCCCCGCCTTGTCGAACGCTTCGCGATAGGTGTCGACCACCGGCACAAATTTGTCGGGCCGTCCAAAGGCGCTCGGCAGCATCAGCTTGAGCCCCAGCCGCCCGGCAAGCTGGGCGGTTTCGGCAGAGCTGCCGCCGCCCACCCAAAACGGCGGAACACCCTGCTGCACCGGCGTCGGCTGCAGCCGCTCGCCATTGATCGGCGGACGGAACTCACCCTTCCAGTGAACCGGCTCGCCCTTCCACAGCAGGCACAAAAGCTCCATCGCCTCGGCAAAGCGCGCCGCGGAGCTCGCCGGGTCCTGCCCGAACAGCGCATAGGTCGACTCAAAGAAATTGCCGCGGCCCGTCACCACCTCAACGCGCCCGCCCGAAATCACGTCGACCGTCGCATAATCTTCCGCCAGACGAAACGGATCCAGGTTCGCCGCCAGCGCCACCGCCGTGCTCAGCTTCAGCCGCTCGGTCCGCGACGCAACCGCCGCCAACAACACGGGCGGCGCCGAAAATGTATAATCTATGCCGTGATGCTCGCCAAAATTGACCCCGTAAAAACCACCACGGTCCGCCAATACCGACGCCTCAAGCCACATCCGGTACTTTTCCGCCGCGGAAAACCGTGCCCCCGTTACCGGATCATCCATCATGTCGCCAAGCGACATCAAACTCAGCTGCATCACCTTACTCCAGTCCTTGCGATTCTATCTTACCTTACGATGTTCTATAAATTTCGTCTCCAGTCAAGGCTCAGGAGGATCGAGACATAATGGATGAGATCCAGGCGCGTGAGAGGCATTCGCCTTTACCAGCATGCCTGGGAAAGCCTTTGAGGGAAGAAACGGCGCAATCTTAGGCCTTTCCGAAAATCACGGAGATATTGGCTCTCAAGGCTGGACTAATCGACAAATTTATTCTATCGTCGTGTGATTAAATATCAGAGATCCTGCTTTCGGAGGCGATGATGCAAGTCTGGAACAAATCGATCATTGTGCAGGGACAGCACCAATGAACATGCTCGACTTCAGGGGAAAAACGGTACTGGTCGTGGGCGGATCGAGTGGGATTGGCAATGGTATCGCTCATGCGTTCCGGGACGCAGGCGCGCAAGTCCATGTTTGGGGAACTCGCAAAAGGGTCGAGGATTATGAAGGCGAGCAAGGCAGCGACCTGAGCGGCCTTCATTATTCTCGAGTCGACTTGTCGGTTCCTTCGCAAATCGAAAATTGGGTGCCGCCATTTGCCCAATTGGACGTGTTGGTGCTCAGCCAGGGGATTGTTCTCTACAAAAGAGCCGAGTTCGAGATCGAGGGCTTCCGCAAAGTTGTTGAGGTCAATCTGAACAGCGTGATGGGCTGCTCGGCAAAGTTTGAGCCGATGCTGGCCGAGTCGAAGGGCTCGCTGATTATCGTCACCTCGACAGCAGCCTTTCATTCGACCGTCGGCAATCCCGGATATAATGCCTCTAAAACCGGCGCTTATGGCCTGACCCGAACTCTCGGACAGGCTTGGGCGCCAAAGGGCATTCGTGTAAACGGAATAGCCCCCGGCTTCGTCGCTACCAAATTGACGCGAAACACAACCGAACATCCCGAACGATCGGTGGAGGCGTTGAAAACCATTCCTGTCGGTCGCTTCGGCACGCCACAGGAAATGGGGAATGTGGCTCTTTTCCTTGCGTCTCCCCTCGCCTCTTACGTGGTTGGGCAGACCTTGATCGTCGATGGCGGACTGCGGCTTTAAAATGGACAAGGAAGCAGAACTGGCGGAAAGCTTCATCAATCCGGCTCAGTTGCGGAACTGGATGGATTCGCGTCAACTCGGCAGCGGCCCGATAAGCGAATTTCAGATCCTATCGGGCGGCACCCAGAATATTTTGCTCATGTTCGATCGAGCAGGCAGGCGTTATGTCCTGCGTCGCCCCCCCGTAAAGCCAAGGCCGGAAAGCAATCAGACAATGCGCCGCGAAGCCCAGGTTCTGCGTGCTCTCGGCAGTAGCAGCGTACCCCATGCCCGGTTGATTGCCGCATGTGAAGATGAAGCGGTCTTCGGGTTCGCCTTTTATCTGATGGAGCCAGTCGCCGGCTATAATGCGACGGAGCGCCTGCCGGCCGAAGCCCATGATCCGCAATTTCAAAGGGAAATGGGCTTTGCCCTGGTCGATGCGCTCGCGACGCTCGGACAGGTCAATCCCTGGGCGGTCGGACTGGAAGGCTTTGGAAAGGTCGAGGGGTTCCTGGAACGCCAGGTCGGCCGCTGGAAAAAGCAATTGGACAGCTATGCCCAGCATGAAGGCTGGGCGGGACCCGACACGCTTCCCGGCGTAAATCATATCGCTGATTGGCTTGCAGCCAATTGCCCAAAGACCTTTTTTCCCGGCATCCTGCATGGCGATTTTCACCTCGCCAACGTCATGTTCGCAAGGGACACGCCCAAAGTTGCCGCCATTGTCGACTGGGAGCTGGCTACCCTGGGCGATCCCCTTCTGGATCTGGGATGGCTGCTTGCCACCTGGCCGCGCCCCGACGGCAGCGGCGGCGCTTTCGACATTCGGCCTTGGGATGGTTTTCCAACCGCCGAAGAACTTGTCGAGCGCTATCGCCAGCAGTCGACCCGCAACCTGGACGCTATCGACTGGTACGAGGTTCTTGCCTGCTACAAATTGGGAATCCTGCAGGAAGGGACGATGGCGCGCGCGCAGGCGGGGTTGGCGCCAAAGGAAACCGGCGAGCATCTTCATCGCCTCGCCGTGCAACTGTTCGAACGCGCCCAAAAACGGATCGCGGCGCGTTCAAGCAATCGACATTCATCTGCCCGGGAGTCGGCCGCAGACAGGTTCAAGGAGGCGCCTCAGCCATGACTCAATCCGCTGAAGCACAGACCGCCGGTGACGGCATGCGCCCTCCGCTTTCCGGCCTTCGCATTCTGGAAATCGGTCATTTTGTGGCCGCACCATTCTGCACGCGGTTGCTGGCGGACCTTGGCGCGGACGTCATCAAGATCGAACCGCGCGGGGGCGATCCTGTCAGGCAATGGGGAGAGCAGATTTCCGGTAAATCCCTGTGGTGGTCGGTGCATGGCCGCAACAAGCGCAGTGTGACGCTCGACCTCAAGTCCGCCCGTGCGCGAGAGATCATCCTCACGCTGGCAGGCAAGTGCGACGCCCTTGTCGAGAACTTCCGGCCAGGTCAGCTTGCCAAATTGGGCTTGGGACCAGAGGTGCTGCGCGCATCCAATCCATCGCTCATCATCGCCCATATTTCGGGATATGGCCAGACCGGCCCCTACCGCGACAAGGCGGCATTCGGAGTCATTGGCGAAGCGATTGGCGGTTTGCGCTATCTGTCCAATGATCCGCCGGAAGCCAGCGACCGTCCGCCCGTACGCGTGGGCGTCAGCATCGGGGACTCGATTGCCGGCCTTTATGCCGCGTTCGGAATTGTCAGCGCCTTGTGGCAGCGCGATGCGGGACGCGGCGACGGAGCGGCCCGCACGCTCGACGTCGCACTGACGGAGAGCGTGTTCAGCATGATGGAGGCCATGCTTCCCGAATATGGCGCGCTCGGCAAGATCAAGCAGCCGACAGGCGGCGGGATTGCGACGGCGGCGCCGTCCAATGCCTATCCTGCGGCGGACGGGAGCTGGATCCTCATCGCGGCCAATTCGGACCCGTTGTTTGCCAAGCTTGCAACCTTGATGAACCGGCCTGACCTGCTGGAGACCGATGCGTATCGCGGCAATCGGGCACGGGTTCGAAACGCTGCGGCTCTGGACGCCATGATTGGTGATTGGTCGAGCAAATTCAGTGCCGATGCGCTGCAAAAGAAGCTGGACGAGGCCGACATCCCCAGTTCAAAGGTCTATACGGCGGCCGATTGTGCCGCTGACCCCCAATATCGGGCGCGCGGCATGGTTCGCGAAATCGACGACGCCACTATTGGGCAATCCATTCTTCATCCAGGCATCGTGCCGCATTTCCCTGACAGCCCTGGCGAGGTGCGATGGGCAGGCGCGAATAGCGGGGCTCATAATCAGGATGTGCTGGGCGACCTTCTCGGGATGAGTCTCGAAGAGATTACATCGCTCAGCGAAGAAGGGGTTATCTGATGTCATCCACGGACAAGATCACGGTCGTCGAGGTGGGGCCGCGGGACGGCTTCCAGCCGATCGGCCCGTTCATTCCCACAGAGACCAAGATCGCGCTCATCGAAGAGCTGTACAAGGCCGGAATCCGGCGCATGGAGGCGACGGCTTTCGTGAGCGCCAAAGCCGTGCCGCAAATGGCGGACGCAGTCGACATCCTCACCGCCTGCAACCGCTTCGGCGATCTCGATGTTCAGGTTCTTGTTCCCAGCGCCCGCTATGCCGATCAAGCGCTTGCCGCCGGCGCCATGCACCTGTCCTTCGTGCTTTCGGTCAGCGAGAAGCATAATATGAATAATGTCCGACGCACGACTGCGGATTCGCTGGCGGAATTTGCGCAGACCGCAAAGGCGCTTCCTTCGGATACAAAGATAAGGCTCAATCTCGCCACATCCTTTGACTGCCCCTTCGACGGCGCAGTGTCCCCCCAGCGGGTTCTTGAGGTTGTCGAAGGCCTGGCCGCTGCTTCGGCCAATGCCGAAATCGCGCTATGCGACACGACCGGACGCACCACCCCCGATGCGGTCTCCTATCTGTGCCGTGAGGTGCTGACCCGCTTCCCCGGCCGCAACTGGGCTTTTCATGGCCACGACACCTATGGGCTTGGCGCGGCGAACGTCCTGGCCGCGATCGATGCAGGCTTCACCGTGGTGGATGCAAGCTTCGGCGGTCTTGGCGGATGTCCGTTTGCCCCTGGCGCGACGGGAAATGTGGCAACCGAAGACGTGGTCTGGACGCTCCACAAAATGGGGATCGATACAGGCATATCTCTCGAAGCGCTGCTCGACGCGAGCGTGCAAGCGGCCGCCCTGCCCGGCGCCTCTGCCGGTGGTCGCGTAAGAGCGGCGCTACGCGGGGCGCAGCCCTGTGCAGGAATGGAAGTGGCATGATGGGACCCCGTACACTCTTTCAGAAGATATGGGACGCGCACGTCGTCGCGCAGGTCGGAAGCGCAAATCTCATCTATATCGACCGGCATCTGGTAAACGAGGTCACCAGTCCGCAGGCCTTTGCGGGGCTGCGCGCGGCCGGGCGAATGGTGCGTCGGCCCGACCTGACGATTGCGGTGGCCGATCATAATGTGCCTACCGACAATCGCGCAGGCGGCGTCGCCGCCATTTTCGAGCCGGAAAGCCGCAAGCAGGTGGAAACGCTCGAACATAATGTCGCTGAATTCGGCATCCCCTATGTGCCATTGACCAGCCGTCATCAGGGCATCGTGCACGTCATCGGTCCCGAACTGGGTCTGACCCTGCCGGGAACGACGATCGTCTGCGGCGACAGCCACACATCGACACATGGTGCTTTCGGCGCTCTCGCATTCGGCATCGGCACGTCCGAGGTGGAACATGTGCTTGCGACGCAGACGCTGCTGCAAAAGCCCGCCAAGACGATGCTGGTGAAACTGACCGGCTTGCCCGGCCAAGGCGTCACCGCCAAAGATCTGGTCCTTGCCGTCATCGGGCAGATCGGAACGGCCGGAGCGACCGGTCATGTCATCGAATTTGCCGGCCCGGCGATCGAAGCGCTCGACATGGCCGGCCGGATGACAATGTGCAACATGTCGATCGAAGCTGGCGCACGCGCCGGCATGATCGCACCTGACGAAAAAACCTTTGCGTGGCTGGCCGGGCGAGCAGGCGTTCCTTCGGGCGAAGACTTCGAGAAAGCATGCGGTGCATGGCATGCGCTTCGCACTGATCCGGGGGCGGAATATGACAGCATCGTTCAGATTGATGCGTCATCGGTCGCGCCGATGGTGACATGGGGGACAAGCCCGGAAGCCGTCACGACCATAGACGGCTGCGTTCCCGATCCCCTACAGGAAGCCGATCCGCAACGGCGGCGGCAGATGGAAACCATGCTGGCTTATATGGGCCTTGAACCCGGCACGCCGATGGCCGACATCAGGATCGACGCCGCCTTCATCGGTAGCTGCACGAATGCGCGGATCGAAGATTTGCGAGCCGCCGCCGCAATCGCGCAGGGACGCCATGTCGCAAAAAATGTGCGGGCGCTCGTCGTGCCAGGTTCTGGCGAGGTCAAGGCTCAGGCCGAAGCGGAAGGCTTGGACAAGATCTTTCTGGATGCTGGTTTCGAGTGGCGTGATGCGGGCTGCTCAATGTGCCTGGGCATGAATCCCGATCGGCTGTCGCCGGGCGAACGGTGCGCCTCGACATCGAACCGCAATTTCGAAGGCCGCCAGGGTCCCGGCGGTCGCACGCACCTGGCATCCCCCGCGATGGTGGCGGCGGCCGCGCTCTCGGGCACCCTCACTGATGTCAGGAAAATATAGCGATGCAGTCCTTCAAGACGCTCACAGCTATTGCCGCGCCGCTGCCCGTCGCGAATGTCGACACGGACAAGATCCTGCCGGCCAAATTTCTTAAAACCACAACGCGCGATGGCTTGGGCAAGGCTCTGTTTGCCGCAGTGCGCTACAACGCTGACGACACCGAACGCGCCGACTTCGTACTCAATCGCGCTCCGTGGCGCAATGCCGCGATCTTGATCGCCGAGGAAAATTTCGGTTGCGGCTCCAGCCGCGAACATGCGCCCTGGGCTTTGGCTGATTTCGGCATCCGGTGCATTATCGCGCCCAGCTTTGCCGATATATTCCATAATAACTGCTTCAAAAACGGCATATTGCCGATAGAACTGCCGCGCGCCACGACGGACATTCTGATGGCAGACGCTCAGAACCCGGAAACCGCAACTCTTTCCATTGACCTTCTCTCCCAGACGGTCACCCGGACAAATGGCAAGACGATAAGCTTTGCGATTGATGAGGAACGCAAGGCGGCACTCTATGATGGCCTTGATGACATCGCGCAATCCCTGCGGCACCGCGCCACCATCGACGCGTTCGAAGCCAACAGCGCCGCATTGGCGCCTTGGGTCTATGCGGGCGTGGCGGCGCAACTGGAGAAAGTTCTCAGCCTACCCGATGAGCATAACCAATAGGAGGCGCATGAGTGGAAGGAAGCGGTGCTCGCGCCCGTTCGGTTCAGGGCGCTGGTTTGTCCCTGCGGTATAAGGCTTCAACCACCCAATATCGGCAATGCATCGGAAATGTTAAAAAGCGAACGATAAAAGGATCGTACAGTGTCCCAAGTTTTCAGCGAATATGCAGTCGACATGGCCGCAAAAGTCGAGGCGTTTGTCCGTGACATCGTGATCCCCTATGAGAAGGATGATCGGCGCACCTCGCACGGGCCCAAGGAAGAAATGATCGAGGAGATGAAGGAAAAGGCGCGCGCAGCGGGCATCCTCACTCCCCATATCCGCCCGGACGGTACTCACCTCACCCAACGCGAAACGGCGTTGGTCCTCAAGAAATCAGGGCTTTCGATTTTGGGGCCGCTGGCGGTCAACACCGCCGCGCCGGACGAAGGCAATATGTTCCTGTTGGGCAAGGTCGGCTCGCCGGAAATCAAGGATCGGTTCCTGCGCCCTCTGGTCGAGGGGCGGTGTCGGTCTGCCTTCTTCATGACCGAACCTGCGGAAGAGAATGGGGCGGGATCGGATCCCTCAATGATGATCACGACCTGTTACCGGGATGGCGACGAATGGGTCATCAATGGGCGGAAGAAGTTCATTTCCGGAGCCTTGGGCGCCAAGGTCGGCATCGTCATGGCAAAGTCCGAGGACGGCGCCTGCATGTTCCTGGTCGACCTGCCGAACCCCGCGATCAAATTCGAACGTCTGCTCGATACGATGGACGATTCGGTTCCCGGTGGACATGCCGAATTCACGATCACGAACCTTCGCGTCCCCGCCAAATTCATGCTTGGGGAAAGCGGCAAGGCGTTCCGCTACGCCCAGGTGCGCTTGAGCCCCGCTCGCCTGTCGCATTGCATGCGGTGGTACGGCGCTGGCTTGCGCGCGCATGAAATCGCGACTGACTATGCCTGCAAGCGCAAGGCATTTGGCAAGCTGTTGATCGAGCATGAAGGCGTCGGCTTCATGCTCGCAGAGAATATGATCGACCTCAAAATCTGTGAAACCATGATCGACTGGTGCGCCGATACGCTGGACACCGGCGACCTTGGCATCACCGAAAGTTCGATCACCAAGGTTGCCGTTTCCGAAGCGCTGTCTCGGGTGGCCGATCGTTGCGTTCAGGTCATGGGCGGCAACGGCGTGACACGCGAAACGATGGTCGAGGCATTCTACCGCGAAATCCGCCAATTCCGGATTTACGATGGCCCGACTGAAGTTCACAAATGGAGCCTTGCAAAGCAAATCCAGAAAGCTGCAACAAAGGGGTAAACCAGGCAGCCAGGGCAAGAAAAGAGGGATTGCCATCGACTGGGTCTCATGGCTTTTCTTTTGAGGGAGCGGAAGGATTAACGCTGGCTGCTATAGTTGGCGGTGATCCGGCCGCACCGGCCCTGATCTACCTTCATGGTGGCCGACAAACGCGCTATAGTCGGCAGGGCGTAAGGCACACCACATGATTGCAGGCGACCGGAATGACATGTTCGGGCAAGCGATCAGCGCCTTCCTGAGCGACATCATTCCACCCGCGTAAAGCCGGGCGAGAGCCGGGAAGCGCGGCTCAATCGCCCAGCGTCCTCAGCGGTCTGCTTCCGCCTTGAAAACTTCCTCAGCGAGGCGAACCGCAGTAACGCCTGCGGGCCACCCGGCATAAAAGGCAAGGTGAGTGAAGGTTTCGATCAACTCATCCTTGCGTACCCCATTTTCAAGGGCACGCTTGATATGAAAAGGGAGCTCGTTGGTCCGGTAGAGCGCCGTCAGCGCCGCCACAGTGATAAGACTTCGATCGCGCTTGGAAAGCTCAGCGCGCTCCCAGACATCGCCGAACAGGACATCGTCTGAAAGCTCGGCCAGCTTGGGCGCGATATGTCCGATCATTGATCGGGCTGAACCGATCGGCGGGCTCGTGTCATTCTGATCCATCAGTCACCACATCCTTTCAAGCAACGATTGCAAGCCCGCTACGCCGCCGGCCGGCACATGTCCGAAATGGGCCAGCCTCCAATAGGCTCCCATCATATGTTCGATGGCGTGGCTCAACTCGATCAGCGTATTCTTCATCGACAGGCTCGACATCCAGAACCCGATTTGGCACTCGAGCCAAGCGGAAAGATAATACGGTTTCCTAACGGTCAACGGCAGATTGATGGAAAGCCTTCGCAGCGCCGACTCGCCATCGCATCGCCCAACGGATGCGCCAATCTTCTCCAAATTGTCTCTGCGGCATGATCTACCGCCTTGGCACCCGAGGATGCCCAAAGCTGCGGCGCTGTGTCAATCGTCGCTTTCGGATCGAGAATGACAGCCCAAGGCAGGAAACGATCGTCCATCGCAAGAACCTTCGTTCCATCCTCTACCATGCCGGCGGCACCATGAAATTCGCTGGCAGAAAGCGACGTTGGAACCGATATGAGCGTTAGCGGCCTGGCGTTCGGCTTTGCACCCTGCGCGACGACAGACGGTTCGCCCCCGCCAAGCTCAAGCGCGGCAAATTTCGCGGCATCCGAAACGGAAGACCCGCCGATGGCCACAATGGCGTCCGCCTTGCCTGAGCGCGCCAATTCCACAATCGCTGCAACCTCGCAGGCTGGTGTCCGTGCCATCACGGGTGGCGCAATGGCGGAAAGACGGTCGCCTAGGGCATCGGCGATGTTCTGCACCAGCGCTGTGCCTTCAAGGATCGAACGGCAGCCCACGACCATGGCGCGGGACGCCTCCGCCTTGTCGGTCAGGAGCGGAATCGTCCCGATGGCATCTATGCCATGCACAACGCGGCCCACAGACTCCATATCATAGCAGCGGACCGCTGTATCGGTGGATGGGGAAGTCATTCCAGTCACCCTTTCCATTCCGTTCCAGGATCCAGGATCAGAATTTTGGTCTAATTTCTATCATCGATAGATTATTGCGCGCGCAGGCTCCGGTCAATATCACCCGCGGCATAAATGCAATAGCATCCTGCCCCTATCTTTCGTCGAACTGCCGAGCATTATAAAAATTGCATCGTTAAATGGCTTTCTCTTGCATCCCAGCCGAATTCCAGTTATCTATCGTTGTGTGTTTTAATGAGCCCAAGCGGGCATGCCGAGCCCACAACAGGCGAAATGGTGGCCGGAGAGGACTGGAAATGGACAGCGTGCAAGATATGCAGAACGTACCGAAGGCATCCGTAAAAGACGTGAATTTTGCTGACCCCGCATTTCTTGTTGAACCCTGGCCAGAATTGGTCCGACTCCAAAAGGAGGCGCCCGTATATTGGAGCGAAGACCGGCAAGGTTGGCTCCTCACGCGCCATGCCGATGTCAAGGCCGCCTATGCTGACAAGCGCTTTTCTGCCGCCCGCATGGACCAGTTTTTCCGCGGCCTGTCACCCGAAGTGGTCGACGATCTTCAGGCGATCAAAAAATATTATGCGATCAATGTGAGCCGCATGGATGGCGCCGATCACATGCGTATCCGCACCTTGATGCTCAAGGCATTCAACAAGGGTTCGATCCGAAAGATTGAGGGCTTCATCGCTGAACTCATTCAGCAGATTCTGGATCGCTGCGAAGCCGAGCGTGAATTCGAATTCACCGAGCTTGTCAGTAGCAAGCTGCCAACGATGGTCATTCAGCATTTGCTGGGCCTTCCCGACGATAGCCAGGGCGAGCTTTTCAAACTGGCTTCGACCGTGACAGCGGCCGTTGCAGCGGCGACGCCCACCGACCAGCTCATGCTCGACATGGAATATTCCATTCGCCGGCTGAACGATGTTTTCAATGAACTCATCGCCCTGCGTGAAAAGGAGCCAGGGGATGATCTCATCTCAACGCTCGTACATGCCCGCGACGGCCTGCACCGACTCAATCACGACGAACTTCTGGCGTGCTTCCACGCCATCATCGTGGCGGGAACGGAAACCACCGCCAACACGCTTGGGGTCGGCCTTCACAAGATCGCGAGCGATCCGCGTCTGGTGCAACGCCTGCGCGACGATCCCGACTGTGCTTATGCCCTGGCCAGCGATCTGCTTCGCTACCCCGGAACCGTAAAGTGCCGGACGCGCATCGCCGCTGAGGATTTTGAACTTCACGGTCAGTCGATTCGCAAGGGTGATCTCATCTGGATCATGAATGCAGCCGCGAATGTCGACGAGTCAGTTTTCGAAAATCCGTTCGAAATCAATCCCGACCGCGATACGCGCGAGTCTATGGCATTCAGCCCCGGCCTGCACTTTTGCATCGGCTATCATCTTGCCACACTGGAACTTTCGGAATTCTTCAAGAAGGCATTTTCCCGGTTCGACATCACGATCGTGCAGGACAAGATCGAGATGATCCCAAGCTACGTGTTCTACGGCTATCAATCGCTGAGGGTCCGCTTCGAACCTCGGAAATAAAGGGTCGCAATGACCGCGACCAAAGGGGAGACGAGGCTTCCCCGTAAGCCCTCTGCTGCGGTTTGCGCCATGATCAAGCAAGGAAAAAGTCATAGACATCGATCTAATGGCTTTTCGCCATTTGACCATTTTTCGGATTTCGAACGGATTCGGGCGCGAGAGCGCGTGGTCAGAAGCGACCTCGTCGGCAGTTGGATGGTGCCGACTATGAAGATGTGAAGAAAGTGCTCTCCGACAGCAAGCATTTCTCCTCGGAAGAAATCGACAGGCTGAAAGCGGAAGCCAAGTAAACAACTAGCAGGATCGACCCGCGATCGACGACCGTCACGAGCAGCTTTTGGCGCACGACGCATTCACCGATCAGCGGCCGGAACAGATACCCCGCCATGAAGGGTACGAGTAGTTGAAATGGGATCGCCTCGACCGATGCCAGCGAAATACAGCCATATTTCCCGGCATCACCCATAATGGACGACACCAGAACAGGTGTGACGACGATGCCGAGAAGGTTGGACATAGGGGCGGAGCGCGGCGCTGCAGCGCAACCGACATGAAGGTGATTGAGGGCCGGGAGCAGCGATGCGACAGGCCCGAAAGAGGGACAACGCCCCCAGCCCAAGTCCGAGAAGTTGGAACAGAACGAATGTCGACGCGACCACAGCGAGAAGCAGGGATCAATCTCGCGCCTGCACAGAAGGCCTCGCGCGATAAGATCGATGCGATTAGCCCCGTCGCAATCAACATCAAACTGAAGGATTCCAAAAATGGCCAAGAGGCGGCGCAGTATCCATTGCCTTTCGCAGGAGTGTGAAAGGCACGCGACGACGTCCAAACGCACATTGACGTGCCGCAAAGCGATCGCCTATTAACAGAACTTCATTTCGTTTAACAGAATTTCTATCCAAACGTGGAAGCCGCACAGTCGACACGCATGACTGATCTGCCGGGTTCCACCGTCAGCGAAGCACCGCCGCGATAGGAGGCATTGGTTGATACACTTCGCGCAAGGATCACGCGGCATTGCGACGGCGCCCCATCATCTCGCTGCCCATTCCGGTCTCGATATTCTGAAGGACGGTGGCACAGCAGTCGAAGCATGCGTCGCCATGGCGGCCACTCTTGCGGTCACCTACCCACATATGACGGGGATCGGCGGCGACGGCTTCTGGCTGATCAACGAGCCCGACGGCCGCGTTCACGCGATCGACGCATGCGGTCAAGCCGCCGCGGCGGCGGACCTGACACTCTATCGGGGCTTGAGCGCTATACCCTGGCGCGGTCCGCTCGCCGCCAACACCGTCGCAGGAACCGTTTCGGGATGGCGCCTGGCTCTCCTGGACGAGGAACACAGGCTTTCGCTGGAGCGTCTGCTTAGAGATGCAATCGAGCTTGCCGAACTGGGCGTCGCGGTCAGTCGCGGTGGCGCCAAGATCGCCGCTGAAAAGGGCAACGAACTGAGGGTCCAGCCGGGGTCCTATTCAGCCATCTTCGAACCTGATGGCCATCCGCTCGCCCAGGGCGTCATCCTGCGCCAACCTGCTTTGGCGGAAACGTTGCGCCGGCTTGCTCTGAACGGGCTTGACGACTTTTATCGCGGCGCTCTGGCGCGTTCGATTGCGGCCGACCTCGCCATGTTGGGAAGTCCCGTAACACGCAACGATCTCGCTCAGCATTATGCGACGACCCCCTCCCCCCTTTCGATGAAAGCGATGCGCGCCCGGCTGTTTAACACCGCGCCTCCGACACAGGGTCTCGCCTCGCTGCTCATCCTTGCCTTGTTCGATCGGCTGGAAGCGGGAGAATGCGACAGCTTCGCCCACGTGCATGCTCTTGTCGAGGCGACCAAGCGAGCCTTTCTCATTCGCGATGCTCATGTCGGCGATCCGGCCTATATGACGATCGATCCGCAGGGGCTGCTTGATGATGACGCTCGTCTCGATTCCATGGCGGCCGCGATAAATGTTGAGCGCGCTTTGCCCTGGCCACAGCCTGGTCAGATGGGCGACACCTGTTGGTTCGGGGCGGCCGATGCACGCGGGCAGGTCGTCTCCTGCATCCAGTCGACCTATTTCGAGTTCGGCTCGGGCCTCGTCCTGCCCGAAACAGGGATTATCTGGCAGAATCGCGGCGCCAGTTTCCGCCTCGCCGCCCATGGCTGGAACGCACTCAAGCCGGGCCGCAAGCCCTTCCACACACTCAATCCGGCGCTCGCCCGCTTCGAGGACGGGCGTGTCATGGCTTATGGCACCATGGGAGGCGAAGGCCAGCCGCAAACACAGGCTGCCATCTTCAGCCGTTACGCCCATTTTGGAGTGCCCTTGCATGAAGCGGTGACACGTCCGCGCTGGTTGCTTGGACGTACTTGGGGAGAGGAGAGCACCACTCTGAAGATTGAGGATCGCTTTGCTCCATCGCTATATGAAGAGCTGAGCGCGGCCGGCCACGTGGTGGAACTGGTAGAGCCCCTTACCAGCATGATGGGTCATGCCGGCGCCGTTGTGCGGCACCCCAGCGGCCTGCTCGAAGGTACGAGCGATCCGCGCAGCGACGGCATCGCGCTGGCTTGGTAATGTCAGTACGACTTAGAGTTAGCGAGGCAGTGCAATACCCGACTTGGTGAACCGATAGGGAGCCAGCAACATTGCAAACAGACAGGATAATGCCAGGCATGAGGTCACAATCATGAGCGCAAACCCGTAGCTGCCGCTCACATCGAAAAGATGCGCCGTAAGAAAGCCCAACGACATGGCGCCCAGCGAGAAGCCAGCAAAAAAGGTACCGAGAATCAGGCCATAATCTCGGAAACCAAAATATCGGCTGGTGAAATAGGCTGCCAGCTCATTCTCGGCACCCCAGGCGGCGCCGATGAGCAGTCCGGCGCTGATCGCCATGGCCGGCGAATGGGTAAAAGCAAGCAGAATGCCCCCCGCTGTCGCAAGAAAATACCAAAAAGCGGCGACCCTCGGCTGCGATGTCCAGTCGAGCACCAGTCCAGAGAACAGGCGGGCGATGGTCTGCGACACGCCCAGCGCCGACATGGCCGCTGCTGCCGTAGTCAGATCCAGACCCTTGTTGGTGAGGATGGGGGCAAGATTGGTGACCAAGCTCCACAGCGCTGCATTGCTCGTGAAAAGAAACAGCATCAGGCACCAATAGGCCGGGGTCCGGCAGGCTTCCCGGAAAGACATGCCTTCGTTGGTCGCAACTGGGGCCGCCTGTTGCGTATCGGGTTCAAACGGCGCCTCATGCACGAGGAAGAAGACCGAAGGGGCCGCGATCAGGATGACGGCCGCCCCCAAGCCAATATAGGCGCCGCGCCATCCGACACTCTGGATCAGACTGTTCGTGAAAAGGGGCATCAAGATGGACCCGACCCCCGTACCGGATACCGCGATGCTCAGCATCAGGCCGCGCCGATCGGCAAACCAGCCGGAAATCGCCTTCGCGTAGAGCACTGTCGTCTGGACAAGGCCGGCCACCGACATGATGATGGAAAGCACAAGATAGCCCCCCACCGACCCGTTCAACTGCGACATCGCCATCAGCGACAAGCCAAAGATCGCGATACCCCCGAACAACACCGGCCGCAAGCCGACGCGGTCACCCAACATCCCCAGAAAGGGGAAGATCAAACCGCAAATCAGTCCGGCAATGCTTGGCCCAAGGATGAAGGACGCTCTTGACCAACCGAATTCATGGGTAACCGGACCGACGAACAGGCCGATCGTCTGCCCGACTACGGCCAGGGGCGTCACACAGAGCGCCAGAAACGATCCGATAACAACCGCTGCACGAGTGTGAGTTCTGCCAGGCATGCCCGACAGAACGGTTCCAGATCCCAAATCTGCGGACATTGATCCCCCTTCCTTTCCGACGATACGCGCACCGTGCAATCGCGCAACTATGGCAAGGGCGGATTGTGACCGGGGCGATAGGTGTAAAATTCTCGCAGCGCTTCAAGCCAGTTGGTCTCCGACCTGGGCAGATACTTGTCGGGTGCCCTTATGCTGTAGGCGGAAGGATCAAGCACTCCCGGAGGCGTCGTACCGTTGTCGCGCAGCGCCTTGGCGGCTCGCAGGAAGATCCGTCGGGCAAGTGCGATCCCCTTGTCCGCGTCGACGAGATGCTCCTGTGTGCGATCGTAGATCGGGCCCATGCTCTCGGTGATCGCCTGGTCTTGAATCACGCCGATCGGTATACCCGAGAAAGATTTGGTACGCTGAACCTCGCGGTCTATTCCATAGTCATTAGTGCTGTTGTTCACCTGCAGCCACTGGCTTCCAGGGCGGCGCGGATCGCCCGGAACGAACTCCGCCTCAAAGGCGAACTCCGCGAATTTGCGCTCATGCTCAGAGAGCGCTCTCATGGGATGCCAGGTAAAGGCGTAGTGGAAGCAATGCTCGTCATCGATCGGCACGAAGATGAAGAACATGCCGGCTGGATCTTGGCCGGACGCGATCGGAGCATCGGCATAGCAAGGCAAGAAGAAGCTATTCAACCGCCAGTAATTCTGTTCTTCGTTCAACGGACGCCACGCCGCGACCATTGCCGCGTGGCCGAGATCGGCGGTCTCGTAGCTCCAGTTCGCCGTTTCAAAATAGAGGTCCGAATTCTTGAGCACCTTGGCCGCCGTCGCCGCGACAGTATCGGGGTCGATATCCGAATGGAGGACCGCGCCATGGCTGGGATCGATTGATCCTTCGATGCCCTGGAGCCAATTCTGCTCCTGATAATGCTTGTAGGTTACCACCTGATCATCGGCCAGATGCATGCAGGGGATGTCCGGGAGCGGCGGCGGCGGATCCATCGGTCCCATATAGGTCCAGACGACATGCGCGCGCTCGACGCAAGGATAGGCCTTGTGCTTCAACCGATCCTTGAGGGGGCTGCCCGGTGCGTTCGGCATGTCGACGCAGCGGCCGTCACGGTTGAACTTCCAACCATGATAAACGCAGCGCAGCCCGCCTTCCTCGTTGCGGCCGAAGAACAGCGAAGCACCACGATGCGGGCAATGCGCGCCCACCAGACCGACCTGGCCGCTGCTGTCGCGAAACGCCACCAGATCCTCGCCGAGCAGGCGCACCCGCAGCGGCGCGCCGTCCGGCTCGGGCAATTCCGAGCTCAGGGCCACAGGCAACCAATATTGCCGCATCAGCTCACCGCCAGGGGTTCCCTTCCCGACGCGGCAAATAAGCTCATTATTCTCCTGGCTGAGCATGTCTCGTCCTTTCCATTGTTTGCTTGATCACGTTGGCGCGGTCGTCCGCGCGACGGCCCGAGGTCACGGCATCTCGTAACGAAGGACCACCCCCAAGGCGCGCGGCAGCGCGTAGCCGACCCGGGCACCGCGACCGGCGACGGTGAACTGGTTATAATAGCGTTCGTCGAAGAGGTTCTTCACCCAGGCCGTCACGCTCCACTGGCCGCCTGGCAGCTTCAACGTCATTGATCCATTGACCGTGTTGTAGGATGGTTGGCGGACAATGCCCGCCGGATCAAAGGGATATCCGCTGTTGTGGTAGAGGCTGGCGGCGAAGCTCAGTCGGGCGGCATTGGGCAGATCAACATCATAATTCGCGCCCAGATTGGTCGTGAATTCAGGTGCCTGGATGACCGGATTACCGCTTGCATCGACAAATATCTGACGCTGTCCGGCGACCGGTGCATTGATATAAACCTGGGCACCAGTGAAGCTGTCGTAATTTGAATGTTGCCACGCAGCCGCAGCGGTCAGGGTGAGTGCACGAACCGGCCGTGCCTCCATATCGAGCTCGACGCCATAAAGGGTTGCCGCCGCGGCATTCTGCAATATGGTGACGCCAAGCTGCGCTGCAGACTGCGAATAATATTGGATGTCCCGATAATCATAATAATAGGCCGCGCCATTGATCCGGAGGCCGCGGGACGGATCGGATTTGAAGCCTATCTCATAGTCATACAACGTCTCGGGCTTGACCGCGGGGGCTGCGTCGATGTTGCTGGTATTGAAGGTGCCACTCTTGAAGCCCTTGCTCAGCGAGGCGTAGAGCAGCAGCCGGTCGCTCGGCTTGTAATCAAGCGCCAGCCTGTAGGTGAAGGCATCGAAGGACTGCGCTTTATCGGTGGTCGCGATCGTCGCCGCACCGATGATCTGGCTACCCGTGGCATGCTTGCGTTCGGTGCTGTAGCGCCCACCGGCGGTCAAGGAAAGGCCATCGCCAAAGGCATAGGTTCCCTGGACAAAACCCGCATAGGCCGTGGTCGTGCTGAATGCTGTAACCTTCGCCGCCGAGGCGCCAGTCGCCGAGTTCAGTATGAAGCTTATGGGGTCGTAGCCTTCCCTGCTATTCTGTCCGAACGCTCCGACAATCCAGGAAAATGGACCATCGCTATTGGACAGGAGCTGGAACTCCTGGGTGATGAAGCGGGGCATCTTCAATTTGGAATCGAGCGTTAGCGTCGGCAAAATGAAGGGACCAACGCCCGGCTGAATGACGAACGCGACATTGTCCGCGCTCGTGCCATCCGTATCCAGAATATTACGGCTGGTGGCGTACCGATATTGGCTCATTGAAATGAAGGTCGCACCGCCCAGGTCGGATTCCAATTTGGCCGATGCCCCATATGCCTTGATCTTATAAACCGGATCGACATTATTGTAGAGATTATACGGTTTTGTCGTGAATGTGCCGCCGACCAGCGACGCAAGCGGCCTGGTGCCCGGCAGGGTTGTCAGCGCGCTGCCAACGCTAGCGTCGGTATCGGCATAGTCGCCACTCAACGTCAGCGTTGTCCGGTCCGAAAGTTCAGCGATGATTTTGGATCGCAGCGACAATCCATCATCGACGCCGACCCTGTGGCCGGTAAAGAGATTGCGGCTAACGCCCCTCTCCTGGTCGCGATAATTGATTGCCAGATCGGCCTTGATCTTCTCGCCGATCGGAACGCTGACATAGCCATTGGCCTCGAGCGTTCTGAAATTGTCATAGCCGAGCGAAGCTTTGACGAAGAAGGAATCGTGCGGCGTTGCGGTGATCAAATTGATCAGCCCGCCGGTTGCGTTGCGACCGAAAAGAGTGCCTTGCGGACCCTTCAGCACTTCCACCCGATCGATGTTGATGAAGGGAAGAACGGATGAGGTTGCCGGTCCCTGATAGAAACCGTCAATATAGGTGGCGACGCTGGGCTCGTCCCCAGCGATGACATTCGGCGATCCGACTCCGCGCAGGAAAGTCACCGCCACGGTGGCCGACCCGCGGTTGACGGTGAGCGCCGGCGTCAATGCCACCAGACCATAATTGTCCTCGATTTTCTGTTCTTCGAGTCTGGCGCCGGAAATCGCAGTGATCGCGATCGGCACATCCTGTAGCTTCTCCTCGCGCCGCTGCGCGGTAACGACGATGTCATCCACGCCTCCCCCTTTTTGCGTTGGCGCGGACGAGGCCGAAGTCAGGGGCGCCGCCTGCGCAGCGGAATCCAGTATGATGCCATGTCCCGCCACGAGAGCCGCTGACGAGAAGAGGAAGCGCCGCAGACAGATCGGCTGTGATCGGATAGAAGTCCACGCCGACCCAAGATTTGGCATGTCAGCTCCGCTATTTGGTCCCATCTTGTCCCCCTTTATGACCGGTTGCCGTCCTGTGATTGCTTCATATGGAATGTGATCTGTTGACGTCGTGCAGCCGCGCCAGCATCCGCGTGGATCACACCGCCGGATCGACGCGCCCGGAGGGAGCGGAGCGGCATGCGAAAACGCATTGCGCGACCGATGACATGGCGCCTCCTCATCTCGGCGCGGCCATCAGCACCGCGAGGGCAAGCACCTCGACTCCGGTCTTGATCGCGGGTTCGGGCGCCGGATGAAAATAGGCCGAATGATTGACCGGCGGGCTCTGATGCCTGGCTCTGTAGTCAGCGAGCATCGCCGGGCTCATTCCGCCGATCGCGAAATAGACTGCTGGCACGCCCGCTTCGACCCACTCCGAAAAATCATCGCTGGCCATTCCGGCATTCGCATCGGCGGGGATGGTTATAAGGGCTGGGCCAAAAGCGTCCTTCATGGCCAACGCCATCCGCGCGGTCAGCGCGGGATCATTGATCGTCGGCCCAGTGCTAGAGAGAAGGGCGACATCGGGAGATGGGGCTCCCGCCATGTCCGCCACGGCCTTTGCCGTGCGCAGCACCCCGGCAAGCAGCGCCGCGCGTACAGTGGGCGCCGCTGCCCGCAGCGTCAACCGCAGCTCGGCGCTATCGGGAATTGCATTCGCCGCCTCGCCTGCCCGGAAACTGCCGATGGTGACGACGCCCGGCAGCGCCGGATCCTTTTCACGGCTGATGACCGCCTGTACGTCATTGGCAAAATGGGCTCCGATCATGATCGGATCGATCGTGCTGTTCGGTGAAGCCCCATGTCCGCCCCGACCATGGAACCGGATCGAGAGATTGTCCGCCGCAGCCAGGGCCGGTCCATCCTTGAGGAGAACCGATCCCGCCGGCAGTGGGATGACATGTGCCGTGAAAGCGAAATCCGGCTTCGGGAAGCGTTCGAACAGACCGTCGGCCAGCATCGCGCGGGCGCCGCTCAGCGTTTCTTCGGCAGGCTGCGCGACGAACATCAGCGTACCGCTCCATTGCCCCTTGAGCATGACGAGAGCCTGCGCCGTTCCCACCCACCAGGCCATATGGATATCATGGCCGCAAGCATGGCTGACAAAGGCACCCAACTCCGTTGGCACCGGCGCATCTCGGCCATCCTGCGCGTCGGGCATCAGCCGCTTTCCGGGCTCTTCCGTCCATCGCGCCTGAACGTTGCTCGCATAAGAAAGGCCGGTCTTCTCCCTGATCGGCAGCGCATCCATCTCGGTACGGACCAGCACGACCGGCCCGGGGCCATTCCGATAGATGGCCACAACCCCGGTCCCACCGACCTTTTCGGTGACGACGAAACCCAGTTGGCGCATTTCCCGCGCCAGTAACGCGGCGGTCCGCCGTTCCTGAAAGGCAAGCTCGGGGTGACTGTGAATATCCCGATATAATGCCTCAAGATGCGGATAGCTTTGCGTGAGAACCGCAGCGATCTTTTCCTTCTCGGAGACAGATTGGACCGCTGATAGGGCAGGCTCGCCCGAAATGGCGAAAGCCAGAAGAATGATGGCAAGGCACGCTTTTGCTTTCATGCGATTCCCTGGAATTGCCGAATGGCACCGCTGGCAGAGCGGCCGAACAAAGGTCGCCCTTGCAACCACGCGCATGTTGCCGCGCGATATAGTCCAGCCAGTTTTCAATATGTCAGAAGGTTATTCCGGTATGGTCACCAAACCGCCGGGGTTGTCGACTATCGCAGCGGTGATGAAATATTCTATTTTTGGGTAATTGCCATACCGCTCAAGAATTCCGTTCAACCAGGGGCCTTGATAGAAAGCTTTCGCGCTCTCTATATTTTCCCATTGATAGACGCCACCACCGACGCCACTCTCGCTCCACAGAAATTGCTTGCGGATGAGACCTTTCGCCTCACCAAAGCCGCCGGCGATCTTTCTAAAATGCGCTTCACAGGCAGATCTTTCGAGGCTCGCTGGAAGGTCATAGCGGACGATGGCCGTAATCATGCGTGTTCATCTCCTGTCCAACCACCAAACGCAGTCCTCACGCAGCTCGCGAGAGACATATGCCACGTCGAAAATTCATATGATAGAATTCGATTCTGGCAGACGGTACGTTTCTGTTTTTGAACAGTCAAGTCCTGGCCAGCGAGCGTGCCACCGCCAAGATGGATCGCCCATGTCATGAAGGGCCGATCACGCCGGTCGATCCGACCAACCACCGAAGTTCATTGCCCATGCGGTACGCGCCGACTCATTATGATCGCCGTTGAGCGATAGGTGTCGCAAGAGATCTTGCTATCAGCCAACTCCAACTGCAGTTCAAGAATGTTCGGACAGGCGATGAAAATCACGCCATGACTTCGGGCAAAGCCGAGCGCGTCACAGCAATGACAACACAGCCTCGCCGCAGTCGCCTCTCCAATCAAGCGGCCGTGAAGAAAATCTCATTCACGGCCCTGGAGTCATAATATTCCTTGCCGCCTGCGATTTTGCCGTCCTTGACGGTCACAAGAAAGCCGAAATCCCCTTCAAAGACCTTTCCGCTTGTCAGCTTCAGGCTGGCCCGCGCGGTGAACGCCACACGATCCTCTTCCGCCGTCCAGTCATCGTTAAACCGAAATTCACGGGGCGCTGCCGCTTGGGGTTTGAACGCCTCGATCATCCCGAGCAGCGCAGGCTTGTCGTAGCTGCCCGACATGCCGGTGGAATGTGCCGACCACCAGGTCGCATCCTCCGCCAAAAACGCATTCATGGCTTCCACGTCGAACCGTGCGAAGGCTTCGAAAAACGCCCTGACGAGATTTTTATTGTCCGAAACCGACATGACTGACTCCCTAGAGCGTTTTCGAAGCAGATGGAATCATCTGCTGGCTCGGGAAACGCGCCAAATCAAAAGTCTAGAGCAGCCGAACCGATGCAATCGGATCGGCTGCTCTAGACTTGGCAAAGGATCAGGAAATGAGGCTTGCTTCGACATAGCCTTCGCGGATCGCGGCCTGGAGATCGCGGGGTGATCGCGCGTCTCCCACCGCCGTGACCGGAATATGAAGATCCTGCAGTTCGTTGAAAAGATCCCTGTTTGCGTGATTCACCGATACGAAAACGACGATGTCGGCAGGGACCGTCACGCGATGATTACCCAACGGATCCGCAAAATTCGGGACCGCCGTGACACCCTTATCATCGATCGACAGCACCCGCATGTCGTACAGCATGGCCACATCGCCCTGTGCCAATCGCTTGAACGCCGACTCCCGGGTCAAGGTAACCGCCAGCTTCGATACGAAATCGTTGTTGCGCGTGATATAGCTGACCTTCAGCCCGCGATTGACAAGATATTCAGTGACGGCAAGCACTTCGATATGACCGCAATCGTCGACCACGACCGCGGTTCTGGCATCGTCGATGTCATGGCCCGAGAAGAGCTCGTGACTGGAGATGACGTTGGAACGCCCAATCCCCTCGATCGGGTTGCCAGGATGGAGGACCTGGATGCCGTCCATCCGAGGTGTCGAGCCGGTCGCCAGGATGACCTGATCGACCTCTTCGGCCACGACATCGGATGCGTCCATGTAAGTGTTGAGCCGGACATCGACCCCGAGCCGGAAAATTTCCTGCTCCTGCCACACGGCGATATCGAAAATGCCATATCGGGTTGGAGCCTTCGCCGCGAAGCGAAGTTGTCCACCAAGTGCCGGTTGCGCTTCCGCAAGGATAACCTTGTGCCCGCGCAGCGCCGCAACCCGCGCCGCCTCCATGCCGGCCGGGCCGCCGCCTATCACCAGAACCTTGCGCGGCTCGGTGACGGGGTGGAGCCTATCATCCCCGAGCGTCGTCTCGAACCCGGTCGCCGGATTGACCGCGCAGCCCAGACGCCCGGTCGGACCCATGATGCCACCGATACAGCCCTGGTTGCAGCCGATGCAGGGCCGCACCCGTTCCGGATGGCCAGCGAGCGTCTTCGCGACGAGATTGGGATCAGCGATATGGGCGCGGGTCAAGGCGACCATCGACGCGTCGCCGGCTCGGACGATTTGGTCGGCCTCTTCCAACGTCCGAAAGCGGCCGACGACGATCGTCGGCGACCTGATGTTGCGCGTGATCTGAGTACTGGTCTGAAGCTGGTACCCGGTTCCCTCGTGCATGCCCGCGACGATGCGTTCCATCTTCGCGTAATTGGCGATCGAGACATTGACATAGTCGATGAGGCCGGCCTCCTCGAGCCGGCGCAGGACGGTGACATATTCGTCGCTGTGGATACCGCCGTCGGAGACATCGTCGCCTACGCGAACGCCGATCACGAAATCGTCTGAGACCCGAGCCCGCATGGCGGTAAGCGCCTCGGTGATGAAGCGCGCCCGGTTCTCGAGCGAGCCGCCATACTCGTCCGTGCGGTTGTTGACGTTGGGGGCGAGAAACTGCGCGGAGAGGTAACCGTGCGCTGCGTGGAACTCGACGCCGTCCACGCCCCAACGCTCGCATTTACGCGCGCCTTCGGCGAAGGCTTCAACGAGTTCCCGGATCATGGCCTTGGTCATCACGATCGGCGCAATACCCACCATCGGACTCGGGATATCGGACGGAGCCCAGGAGGGACCGCCGTCCATTGCGATATAATGCGCGCCGGCATGCCACAGTTGCTGGAAAACCCGCATGCCATGCGACTTTAATCGCTCGATCATTCGCGGATAGGTGTCCTCCATGCGCGGATCGAGTGCATAGACCGGACTCATGCAGGATGGATGCACACTCATCACATCGATGATCGAGAGACCGACGCCGCCTTTGGCGCGCGCCTCATGATAGGCGATAAGGTTCTCCGAAATCTCTCCCCCGCCAAGATTGGAACTCGCGTTGGTACGGACAATGCGATTCTTGATCTCAAGATTTCGGATACGGATTGGCTTGTCGATATGGGTCAGCATCTCAGCAGCTCCCGGGAAGCATCGAATAGGCAGAGCAAGTGAGGTTGCAGCAAGGTTGGATGCCCTAGCCACCCGCTTCTCCGAGATCGGTCAAGGTTCGGAGGGGAAATGTCGTCGATGCCCCTTAGACCGGACACCCATAACCCCCGGAGCGCCACGGTACCGTGCTCTACAAGTTCGCCGCTCATATATGCTTCCTCTCCTCATCCCCCGCATTGCCTGAACAGGCGGAATATTCTCTATGAAAGAATATTATTCTGTTTTTCTATTTCTCATTCCGACCGCGCCCAGTCTGACGATGGGTTAGCCCGCGCGGTCGAGCGGGATAGTCGCGGCATGGACCTGCAACACATCCCGCACCCTGCCTGAGAGCATGGGCGCGTTCATCATGCCGGGAACGCTCCCCTTCACCTGGATGCCCAGCGGACCGATTTCGACCGCAGCAAGCCAGCTCATTCGACGCGACGCCGATCCTCTCTGATTTATTGTTATTCTGTCTAACGGAACTATATAATCTTTAGTAGAACATGATATGAAGACATGTCAATCATGATGTCGGCGCTGCCCTGAGCCTTTTAGAAGCGTCCGCGCGCTCCAGGCCGGCTCAGACTTCGCCGAAGGATCAAGCTGGGAGAGAGGCTCATGAGCACGACAGAGAACAGGCGCGTTGTCCAAGCATTCTTCGAAGCACTAGCCAACTTCGATGTGGCGAAGATCGACGGCCTGCTCGCACAGAATGCGACTTGGCGCATCGCCCACTCCACACCGGTTTCAGGCACATATGACCGTGCTGGCTTTCTTAAGAATATCGAGAGTTTCAAACCGGCCGCAGCCGCGCCATTCCTTTTCGACTTCGCAGACTGGACAGCCGAGGGTGATCGAGTCGCTCTCACGGCGAAGGGGCATCTGCCTCTTCAAAACGGCAAGATTTATGCCAGCGACTATCATTTCATGTTCCGCGTCCGCGACGGCAAGATAGAACAGGGCCAGGAGCTTTTTGATTCCGCTCATCTTTGCGATTGCTTCGACCTTACACCGGCACCCGCATAAGTCCTGAAACGAGGCGGGTTGAAACCCCTCTCGGCAGAAGTGAATGCTTGGGGCGAACATTCCGCGTAAATGTCCGCCGCATCTGCGCGACCCTGGGGCGCTTGCTCACCCTTCGAAAAGCGCCCGCTCGCTGTCGAACATCTTTTCAAGATAGTCGGCTGCCGTGCGGATCGCGAGATCGTTGCGATCCCGCTGCCTGATCAGAAGCCACGCTTCGCGCGTCGGCGGAACGGTTTCCAGCAGGCAAGGCCGCAGCATCTGTTCAGCGCGCCCGATATAATGCGGCAAGAGCGCGACGCCTGCGCCGGAAAGAGCTGCGATCGACTGCGCAAACTGGTTGCCGGTGCGAAAGGCGACCCGTGAACGGGGGAACTGGCGAGCCAACCAGGCAGCCTCCGGCACATGGCGGTCGGCTTCGTCAAACCCGATGAAGACGGGATCCCCTCCCCCCTCAATGCGCTGGCACGCGGCAGCGGTGCCATAGAAGCCATAGCCGAACGTCACCAGCCGTCGCGCAATCATGTCTCCATCTTCGGGCCGGGTGAGGCGAATGGCGATGTCCGCCTCATGGCGCTCAAGACTGATCGCGCGAACGTCAGACGCTAGATCGATATCCAGGCCGGGATAGAGCATGGTCAATCCTGCCAATCGCGCAATGAGGAAACCATGCGCGAGCGCGGGCGGAGCGTTGACCCGCACCAGCCCAACAGGCGTGTCAGCCGTATAGCTCCGCCCGATCGTTTGCGCGGCGGCGTCCATGTCGCTTGCCGCAGTCATCACCTGCGCGCCTGCGGGCGTTAGAACATAGCCGTTGGGACGACGTTCCACGAGCTTTTCGCCGACACTGCTTTCAAGCGCCCGGATGCGGCGGGCAATGGTCGCGTGATTGACACCCAATGTCCGCGCCGCGGCAGACAGGCTGCCATGCCGACCCAATGCGAAGAAGACCCGCACATCCTCCCAATCCGCATCTGTGCGTTTTCTATCAGCCATGGTGCAATGATAGATAATTTTCACTCAGGAGTAAGAGGCTTATTTCTCTCGTCGACGAACGTAACCGGAGCTGCTGAACCGCCTCCGACCCAAGGATTCCTGTTCGTCGCATTTCGGCAAGGCAACGACAGAGGAAATTCGAAAATGTCCAAGGATCGCAAAGTAGCCGTCGTGACCGGAGCCTCTCAAGGACTCGGCGCCGGTATCGTCAAGGGCTTCCGGGAGCGCGGCTATCGCGTCGCGGCCACGTCACGCTCGATCCAGCCATCAGAAGATCCCAACCTGCTGGCGATCAGGGGTGATATAGGCGATCCCGCCACCGGCAAGAAAGTAATCGATGCCGCGGTAGCCGCATTCGGGCGAATCGACACGCTGGTCAACAATGCCGGCATCTTCATCGCCAGCCCCTTCACCGATTATTCGGAGGACCAGTATCGCGCCAAGCTGTCCACCAACCTGGATGGGTTCTTCTTCATCACTCAGCATGCCATCGCCGCCATGGAGAAGCGGGGCAGCGGGCACATCGTCCAGATCACCACCACGCTGGCGGATCAGGCAAACTCGAACGTGCCTTCGGTGCTCGCCGCCCTCACCAAAGGCGGCCTCAATGCAGCGACGCGCAGCCTGGCGATCGAATATGCAACACGCGGCATCCGCGTGAACGCCGTCTCGCCCGGCGTCATCAAGACACCGATGCACGCACCCGAAATGCATGATGTTCTGGCTGCCTTGCATCCAGTCAATCGGCTGGGGGAGGTCGAAGACATCGTACAGGCGGTCCTGTATCTTGAGGACGCCCATTTTGTGACTGGCGAGATCCTGCACGTCGATGGCGGCCAAGTCGCCGGCCATTGAGCATAGGAAAGGAGCGCAAGCGATGCCGATCGTGACCATTCAGGTGACGCGAGAGGGGACCGTCCCTGGCGCCGACCGAACGACACCGCAGCAAAAGGACGCTCTCTACCGCGGTGTGTCCGATCTTCTGCAGGATGTGCTTGGGAAAGACCCCGGCGATACCTTCATCATCTTTCAGGAGGTCGAACTGGACGACTGGGGCAGGAACGGCGTTTCCGTCCCGACGTACCGCGGTGCCGCAAAGCAAAATTCATCCTGATCGAGCGGCTTTTCCATTCCACATGCGATCAATGCGCATCATCTCGGGAATAGTGTAATGAATCCTCTTTCTGCTTGGCGCGATGGCATAATGGATTGCCTTGCTCGTCGATCCGATCATGCCAAGGGATTCAAAATTCAACGAAGATAGACACGCCGAAATTCAATGAACGGTCACAATCAAGCGCGGCGCCTTTGATACTCGATAACAAAAATCTCGACCGACGGATAAGGCATCAATATTGATCTTTCACCTGAGAGAAAATTTCAGTGACGTCAGGAAGACCGGACATCGCCGTTGCACCACCATCCACCGGAAATACCACGCCGTTTACGAAGGATGCGGCATCGGAAAGAAGGAAGGTAACCACCTCAGCAACCTCTTCAGCTCTACCCAGCCTGCGCATGGGGACCGTTTTCACAAGCCCCTCATGAAAAGCGGGAACATTCGCCGCGGCCGCCAGGAGTGGGGTCGCGATCGGTCCAGGACAAACGACGTTCGCACGAATTCCCTCTCGCGCATAATCGAGCGCCAGGTTGCGGGTATAATTGATCACGCCACCCTTGGACGCATTATAGGCCGCCTGCCCCCGATCACCGAAGATGCCCGACATCGATGCGTTGTTGACGATAGCCCCACCCCCACGCACCAGCATGGCAGGGATCGCTGAACGGCAGAAATTGAATACGGACGTCAGATTGATCTCCAATATCCGCCGCCAGTCCGCAGGCTCCATATCCGTGGTGGAACCGAGACCGCCAACCCCCGCATTATTGAAAAGCAAGTCAACGCCGCCAAAGCGGGTGACGACAGAGTCGACAAATCTGGAGACCTGATCGGTGTCCGCTACATCGCAGACGCCAAACATGGCATTTTCGCTCCCCAACTCTGCGACCAGCGCGGTCCCCCTCGCCAGATCGATATCGGCGATTGCCACCTTGCCACCTTCGGCTATGATTTGACGGGCGGTTGCCTCCCCCATTCCGGAGGCGCCGCCGGTGATGATCGCGATCTTTGACCAAAAGCGCTGCTGGGCCATAATCTCTCTCCAACTTCCTGATTTTTTCGCCTTCCGGCTCGCCGCGCCGTCAGCCAATTCCGCCGGTAATGCTGACCTCCGCACCGCTGATGTAGCTCGATGCATCCGATGCCAGAAACAAGGCGAGTTCCGCGACTTCCGCCGCCGTGCCGGCGCGGCCGAGCGGGACAGCCTTCGCATAGGCAGCCATGACATCCGGGTCATTCTCCGCCAGCATCGCCGTGTCGATCATACCCGGATGAATGCCGTTCACGCGGATCTGTAGCGGCGCCAACTCGATCGCGGCTAGCTTGGTCATGCCGCGCAGCGCCCATTTCGTCGTTCCGTAAGCGAAGTGCCCCGGATAGGCGCTCATTCCCGCAAAGGAGGACGTATTGACGATCGAACCGCCGCCCGAAGCCTGCATCAATGGAACCGCCGCACGCATTCCGAGATAAGGCCCAAGCTGGTTCACGCGGTAATGAAGATCGAACAGCGCGACATCTGTGTCGAGCATCGGCTTGGGCTTATAGATGCCAGCATTGTTCACGAGAATGTCGAGGCGCCCGAACCGCCTCTTGACCAAACTCATGATGGCAGCCCAATCCACTGGATCGGACACATCGATTTTCGCAAACACGGCATCCTCGCCCAATCGGGTCGCGAGGACACCGCCGGTTTCCTCTACATCGGCGAGCAGAACCCTGGCTCCCTCGGCAATGAACAGTTCGGCTTCGGCCGCACCTTGACCATTCGCCGCGCCGGTTATGATCGCGACTTTGCCTTCCAGCCTACCCATCCGCCTCACCTTTCTATTATTAGGAATTTAGTTCTGTAGAATAGAATATTGGCGCTGATTTTGTCAACGCCGTACAGCCGCGATCAGGCGACCCGATATCGCGCGACCATGTCTTCCCGCAGGCTGAGGCCATGACCGGCGCGCTCGCTCAGGTGCAACATGCCATCTGCCAGCGCCGGCGCACCGTCGAAAAGGATTGAGGTCCATTCCATCGACTCGGCCATCAGGCCGTTGGGGATGGCGGCGACGCAATGTGCAAGGATCTCCGGGATCAGGTGGCTTGCAACAGGAACGCCGAACGCCTCTGCCAGCGCGGCAGCTTTACGAAACTGCGTGATCCCGCCCATCCGACAAAGATCAACCATCAGATAGTCGACTGCCCGCGCCTCCAGGAGACGCCGAAGCGATACCGGATTATAATGATATTCGCCACTACAGATCGGCGTGGCCAGCGCGCTGGCGATCATCGCCTGACCTTCGATATCATGCATGGCAGTCGGGTCCTCGAGCCAGAACAGTTCGAACTCCTCAAGCGCCCGCCCTGCCCGTACCGCCCGGGAGGGTGTCCATGTTTGGTTGACGTCGTACATCAGATCAATCTCGTAGCCGATCGCCTCGCGAACAGCCCTCACCCGTTCCACAACACCTTCAATTCGGCCGTCCCGTTCCAAATGCGGCCGCATCTTCACCGCGCGGTGCCCCTGCCGAACAAGCTCGGCCACCTGTTCCTGAAGCAGGTCAGGCTTGCTGCTGAGCGCAAGATTGCTCTGATAGGTACGCACCCGATCCGCATGCCCCCCCAGCAAACGCCAGAGCGGCTTGCCCGCATCCTTTCCGAGCAAGTCCCACAGCGCGACGTCAATTGCGGTCGCCGCTATATTGAGCAAGCCACCTGGCCCGGTAAAATTAGCCGGATAGACCATCTTCGCGAAGAGATGCTCGATCCGTCCGGGGTCTTCACCGACCATCAGTTCGCCCAGCTCCGTGACCATCATGGTCAGTGAGCGCGCGAACTCGACGTTCAGGCTGAACGTGTGCCCTATTCCCTCCAGGCCCGCATCCGTTGAGATTCGCGCTACTATCACTGGCAGACGCCCCTCATGACGGCCAAAATGTTGCGGCACGATGGTAGGTATCACGTCCACTCGCGTGATCTTCATGGCCCGTTCTCCTCCTTATCGGTGGTTCGACATGGCGGTCACGGCCGCCTCATTTAACGTCCGATATACCGTTTGTCGGAATATAATTCTATTGAAAAGAATTTCGCTCAGGCTTAATCTTGGCCGTGACGGTTCGAGCGACGAAAAGGCCGCACGCAAGATCGAACCAAGGGATGAGGAGGATTAAATAATGACCATCGAACCCGAAGAGTTGCGCGGCAAGGTTGTGCGCTTTTATGAAATGGCTGATCAGGGTCAGTTTCCTGCCGACCTTTTTACCGACGATTTCCAGTTCTACTCACCCAAATATGGCGTCGGCCGGGGGCTGCAAATGTTCGGAGAATTCGGCGCGAATGCAGGCGTGAGACAGATCCAACATCACCGCGAGACCATGTTGATTCTGGTCGAGGGCAACAACGTCGCCGTCGAGGGCACCACCTCGGGGACCACTGCTTCCGGCAAGTCATGGACGGGGGGTGAAACGCCAGCGGGCCGATATGCCAGCATCTTTCAGTTCAATGATGCAGGAAGGATCGAGCGCATGCACATCTATGTCGATCCCGACTTTGAAGGATCGGACAAGACGGGCTTCCGCTGGCACCGTGGCGATGCTCAGCAATGGTGAATTGAAAGCCGAAGCTATAAAAAAAGGGGCCGGCTTCGTGAAGCAGGCTCCTCCTTATTCATGGTCGATCAGCGCCGTTGAAGGCTTGCATAGCGAGCAATCTCACCCCCTCGACCAATCGCCATTGAAAAGTCCGTGAACGGATACGAGAAGCCACTCACTGCACATGGCTAGTCAGCATATGCCTTCGCCTGCTCGAGATTGAGACCAAGTGGCTGCAGCCGCACTGGGATGCCCGACTGAAGCGGCATCCGGTTGATTGGCTGCAGATCGACATGCATGGACACCAGCTTACTCGTATGCCCCCCCTTGGTGCCCAGCGCATTGTCGTCTTCCATCGATGCCCAACAATGCGTCATTGCGACCACGCCTTGGCGCATCGTCGCATCGGGCCGCACATAGCCGATGATCTCTCCATGCTCACCCATGATCGTAATGCCATCCCGCTCGCCAACTGCCAGCCGCCCCATGTCGTCGGGATGGAGATACAGCCAGTTGACCTCATTGTGGCGTTTCGCCGTGGGCGTACCGATGTAGGTCGTGTTGAGGAAGTCTCGGACGCGCCTGGAGATAAGGATGAACCTGTCGTCGGCCACGTCTTCCAGATCGGCCGCGACTGCCTTTATCTCCTCAGCCATGTCGTCGGCGCAAAGATCGAGGCGCGCGCCATTATCCTCTTCCGCAGATTTGAGCCGTTTAGTGGGCTCGAATGAGATGCCATGCGGATTTGCGCGCAGCTCCTCCATCGTCACTGCCGATTTCGCTACGATCCAGTCGATGATCGCGTCCCTGTCAAAAGGCTGATCGAGATCGAGAGGCAGGCCATGGGGATCGGCATCGAAATCCATGCCTAGGGGCTGATCTTTGAAGATCATATCGACGCCCAGACGGCGGGCGAGTTCCCAGACGAACTCGTCCTCGCCCATGACCTGTTCGGGCGGATCAATCGCCTTCGGCGCATAAAGCGCGTAGGGCATTGGCATCATAAGGTCTGCCGTACTGGTGACATCGTTGCGTTCGAACTGCAGGACGGGCGCAATGACATAGTGGGCCAGTCTTGCGGACGCGCTGTCCGGCCGCGGCTCGAAGCTGATCAGCAGGTCGAGATGCTCCAGCGCTGCCGCCATGCGCTCTGGTTCACCCATGCAGGCGACAGGGTTGCCGCCATCGATGATCAAAGCGCGGATAGCATCCTTTCCTTCGTGCAGGATCTCATCGGCCAGGATCGAGGCAGGGAATTCTCCCCCAAGCTTGCCATAGCGCGGATCGCTCGCGCATTTGGGTTCCTGCTCCCATGTGCGCCTGGGCGGAAAAACGCCTTCAACGTCCGGTCGGGGTTTGAAGATGCCAGGACTGGGCATGACCTCGCCAGCGCGGACAAAGGCCCCTTTCAGGGCGACAATGGAAAGAATGAGATGCTCGGCAATATTGCCGTGCCGGGCAAAATTGGTCCCTGTGCCTGTGCCAAGTGCTGGCTTGCGCGCTTCCCCGAGCCAACGCGCCGCAAGGCGCAGGTCATCCGCGGATATGCCTGCGAAATCGGCAACACGCTCTATGGTGAAAGGCTCCACAGCATCTCGCAATATGTGGAGATTGACTGCCCAGCGATCCAGGAAGTTCCGGTCTTCCCATCCATTGGCCAGGATTTCTCGCGCCAAAGCGGCGAAGATCGCAGCGTCTGTATTGGCCCGGGGCTGGATAAACAGATCCGCCGCCTCCGCGCTCTCGGTTCGACGAGGATCGATCACTATGAGCTTGATCCCCTTCTCCTTGGCCCGGCGGACATGACGCGCAACATTCGTCGCCGGGAAAGGGTTAAGCGGCCAGCCCTGATGGGAAAGAATGGGGTTGGTTCCCGCGAGCAGCACGACGTCGGCCTGATGATAGACCGGCCGGCCACCCGCCCAAGCACCCATGCGGGCTGGCGCCAGTAATTTTGCTGACTGATCGATCGTCACTGTGGAAAAGACGTTGGGCGATTTGATGGCGTGGAAAAAGCTCTTGAGCATCGGCTTGCCCACACAATCGAAATAAGTGGTTGTACCGAAGAAGATGCCAAGGGCGCGCGGCCCATGGCGGTCGAGGATAACGCGCAACTTCTCCGCGATCTCTTCTACCGCCTGATATTTGTCGATGGGGCGAAGTACGCCATCTTCTCCCCGTTTGAGGCATTGCGTCAACCTTCCCTCGGCACCATTGCATAACTCCGCCGCCAGCGTGCCCTTGATGCAAAAATAGCCTTCCGAATAGGGGCTGGCTTTGTCACTGCTGGCAGAGGCGATCCTGTTATTTTCGACCTTGAGAGTCATGGCGCAATTGCCCTGGCAATTCCGGCAATAAGTATGAACTTCCCGCATCCCATTCCCCTCATCGTATCTCACTGGGCCATGGCGAAGCAAAGCCATGCCTCCTGTCACAGGAAGCATGGCTTCGATCACCTCTGATCAGACAGTCTTCAGTTCGACGTCTTCGCGGAATGCGCCGTCGCGCCACCCCTTCAGAATATCGATATATTCAAAGGGTCCGCCGCCATAGGCGGTGGTAAAGGTCTGCTTCGCCAGATCCTCCAAATGCCCCTCGGCGTTCAGAATGCTGGGGGTGCATTCCTTGATATATTCGACATTGACCTTGGACTGGGCGATGATCGTTTCGCCCCAGCGATCCTCGGCTTCCTGCGTCACCTCCACGGCGGTCACACCCTCGTCGAGCATGCGCTTGACGAACTCGGCCGCGTGAAGCGCCTGCTCATCCATCATATAGGGGAAATTCAGCGTCGGAGCGCCTTGGCGCAGCCCCGCGACCAGGAACAGGTTTGGAAAGCCATGCGAGTAGATCCCGTGAAGGGATCGCACCGCCTTCTCCCATTTCCGGTCGAGGTTAATCCCATCGCGTCCCCAGATCTCAAATCCGCCCGTCTTGTGCGAAGTGGTCACCGCCTCGAAGCCGGTCGCATAGATGATGCAGTCGACTTCATAAGCCTTGCCGTCGAAAATGATCGCATTTTCAGTGATCGCATCCAACCCGCGCCCCTGCGTATCGATCAGCGAAACATTGGGCCGATTGAAGGTCGGCAGATATTCGTCGTTGAAGGTCGGCCGTTTGCAGAAGCGGTTATAATAGGGCTTCAGAGCCTCCGCCGTCGCGCGATCCTCGACGATCGCGTCGATGCGCGCCCGCACGCCGTCCATCTTGACGATGTCCAGCTTCTGCGCGGCGTCGGCCGCAAGCCCCGGATCATCGTTCGGTCCCGGGACGACTGGCGGCTCCCACAAATCGGTCCATTCATCATTGACCAGGTCGACCTCGCGCTCCATCCCGAGCAGGACCTTTTCGAAGTTGGCCATCCGTTCCCGGTGCCAGCCCGGCGTGAAGTCGCGCGCAATTGCCGGGTTGGTGGGCGCATTGTCGCGAACCGCGACGATCGCGGGCGTCCGCTGGACGACATATAATTGCTCTGCCGACGCGCCGACCGCCGGAATGCACTGGACGCCCGAGCAGCCCGTGCCGATCACGGCGACCCGCTTTCCTGCCAGGCCGCTGAGATCTCCATGGAGGTTTCCGCCGGTATAGTCATAGTCCCAGCGACAGGTATGGAACGAATGCCCCTTGAAGCTCTCCACCCCCGGAATGGCAGGGAATTTCGGATAATTGAGCGGACCGTTCCCGACGACCACGAATCTCGCCATGATCGTATCGCCGCGGTCGGTCATGACCCGCCAGCGCTGGGCGTCCTCATCCCACCGCAACTCCTTGGCCTGCGTCTGGAACACCGCATGCCGATACAAATCATATTTCCGCGCGATCAACTGCGCATGCTCGCGAATTTCGGTGGCCGTCGCGTATTTTTCGGTCGGAATATAATCCGTTTCCTCAAGCAACGGCATGTAGATGAGCGATTCAAGGTCGCAACGGCAACCCGGATAGCGATTCCAATACCAGACGCCTCCAAAATCGGCTGCGGTATCGACGATTCGGAAATTGTCGACCCCGGCGTTCCTCAGGCGCACGGACGTCAAGATACCCGACCAGCCGGCGCCGATAATCAGGACATCGGTTTCCTCGCTGACGGGCGCCCGCTCAAGACGCGTCTCTGCATAGGGATCGTCAAGAAAGCGCGCCAGATCGCCGTCCGCATGACGATATTGCGCAAGCCCATCCGCCCGGATCCGCTTGACCCTTTCGGCCTGGTATTTTTGCAGAAGCTCAAGCTCCCGGGTGGTCAACGTCTGGGTGTTCTGATCGGCGTCCATCGACTTTCCTGCCTGCTGATTATGCGTGACTATGCGCCGTGAATGGCGAATCTAAGATCATTGCCGGCTTTCTGCCGGTATCAAGCCCGATCTTCACGATCAAGCCGTGTTGTTCTACTTAAAAGATCGTGATTATGCTAGATAGAATTTTTTGGTCATGGACACCTTAGGAGGGCGAAGATCGGAATCCCCCTGATCCACGAGCTATATCTGCATATATCCCTGATATTATAGATAGATTTTATCCCATCTCAAAAACCGGCAAAGCTCTAAAATCTTCAGAACGATATTCTGTTGTAAAGAATTATGGAGTGGCGTATGACAAATGGCGCTCACGACCGGCGGAGGAATCGTCCGATGCGGGAACGTGTTGCAACAGGGAAAGCGGGCCAAAGCCCGTCATAGGGAGAGGAGCGAATGAGAACTGAATTTTGGACGCGCGGGTCGTGCCTGAGCCTCGCTGCGGGGCTTGCATTCGTAACGGCCAGCGCCAGCGCGCAACAGGCACCGCCTGCCGATTCGGAGGTGCGGACGACGATCGAAGACATCATCGTTACGGCACGCAAGCGCGATGAAAGCGAGATATCAGTTCCGGTCGCGATTACCGCTATTTCGTCGGCGCAGATTGAGCGCAATGCCATCCTGAACATGCATGACATCGCCCAGCGCACGCCTGCCCTCTCGATCGTCGACAATACGAGCGGAACGGGTGGGAATATCGTGCTACGCGGCATCGGAACGCTCGCCAACATCTCAAGCACGGTGGAACAGAGCGTTGCAATCAGCATCGACGGCGCGCCGATCAGCCGCGGCAATGCGGTTCGGATCGGCCAATATGATCTTGGCCAGATCGAAATCCTCAAGGGTCCTCAGGCTCTATTCTTCGGCAAAAACAGTCCGGCCGGTGTCATCTCCTTGCGATCGAAGGATCCGACACGGACCTTCGAGATGAGCCTCAAGGGCAGCTACGAGCCCTATGCCAATAATCGCTTCGGAGAGGCCGTCGTGTCGGGACCGATCACCGATTGGCTGCGAGCCCGCCTCTTCGTGCATATCGGCGAAACTGACGGTGCCATCAGGAATCTCTCGGGCCTGGGTCTGCCGGCGAACAACATTTTACCCGGCGCCGTCACGGAAAATCCCGAACGGCATGGCTGGGCATTTAAGGAGCAATTCTATCGCGGCGTGGTCATGATCGAACCAAACGATCGCCTGTCGATCCGGCTCATGGGGTCTTACAACAAGCTCGACGGTGCCGGTAACGGCGTCGCCCGCGAGCTGTTCTATTGTCCCCAGGGCCGCAACCAGACCACGACCCTGGCAGCATTCATGGGCGCCAGCGGCGCGCAGATTCCTGCGCTGGCCAACGCACTTTCAGTCGATGACTGCCGCCTCAATAACAAGACCTATCATGGCGGCATTCCGGCGAGTTTCCTGACCGCGCCTTACGCCTTCTCCAAAAGCGCGGCCGGAGCCAGCAGCAATCAGATGTCAGCCGATGTCGCTGAAATCAACTATAGCCTAAGTGACGCCCTTAAGGTGACGTCGGTTAGCGCCTATGCTTGGCTACGTGACAAAAATATCGATCATTTCACCTGGGTTCCAGGAAATATTCCTTACATTACCTATCTTAATTATGTTGAACTGAAACAATTCACGCAGGAATTGCGACTGACCTCCGATTTCAAGGGACCGGTCAATTTCATGATCGGCGGCTATTATCAGGATTCAACGCTGGACACATCGGTTTCACTAACTGGTGTTCCGCCCTATAACGTGTTCCTCTTCCATGTCCCCAACAAGGTCCATTCTGGTTTCGGCCAACTTATCTGGAACGTGACGCCAACGATCGAACTCGCCGGCGGCGCCCGTTACACCAGCGAGAAGAAAAGCTTGCGGCTGACGCGCGACGATGTGGCCCAGGTCACCGCCAATCCTCATGTAACCTTCAACAACACCTCGCCTGAAGCGACTTTGACTTGGCGGCCAAGTGGCGACCTTACCACCTATGTTGCCTATAAGACCGGCTTCAAGTCCGGCGGCTATGCTTCGACCATTTCCGGCAATGGGCCGCCGCTTGACCCCAACAACCCGCGGAATTTCGTGTTCCAGCCTGAGAAGGCGCGAGGCCTTGAGGCAGGGATCAAATCATCGCTGTTCGATGACCAACTTCGCCTCGACCTGACAGGTTATACATATAAATACACCAATCTGCAGGTCAGCAATGTCGATGCCAGCGGTGCGACGGTCGTTTTCAACGTCATCAATGCAGCCTCAGTACGGCAGACCGGCGTCGAACTCGATGCCACCTATTATCCGCGCTTTGTTCGCGGGCTGCGGATCAACGCCACAGGCAACTACAACGACTCACACTATCAGGACTTCACCTCGCCCTGCTACATCGGCCAGTCGATAGCCGAGGGCTGCGGCCTCAATCCACGCAATGGCGTCTTCACAGCGCAAAGCCTTGCCGGACGGAGGGTCGCTAATGCGCCGCGTTTCGTCGGATCGCTGGGGTTCAACTATGAAACCTCGGTCAGAAAGAGTGGCGTGACCTTCGAATTCGGCAGCGATGTGACCTATCGCTCCGCCTATAATGTCACGGCGGATCAAACCCCTGGCGGTTATCAGAAGGGCTATGCCGAACTCAGCGCTCACGCCCGGCTGATCGACAAGGAACGGGGCTGGGAACTGGGCGTCTTTGCCAAGAACATCACGGGTGCACTCCGGGTTCTCGACGCGAATAATGTGCCGCTGACCGGCGATGCGACCAAGACCGGAACAGTTGCCGGCGGGGCGTTCTCACGCGCTGATCTTGCCGGCACTACCAATCCGGCGCGCGCTATATTCATGCAACTGACACTGCGCCCGGGCGCGTGGTTCAAATAAGGGAACGGGACAGCATCATATGGTGCTGTCCCGCCTTTTGTTTCTTTAGCTTCAAACCTGGCCGCGTTTAAGCGGCCATTTTTTACGCTCCAGCCAGCAGTGGAACAGCAAAGCCCGCGTCGCCCAGCGCCCTTACGGCCCGAGACTCGCGTTCGACGGCATGGTCGTCCTTGAGCCACGAGCCTGGCGGTTTGCGGCGAAGGACATGGTGATGCGTCGGCGTGTCGATACGACAGGTGGGGTTGGACCGCCCGTCTCAGAACTGGCTGACCCCCAGCAGCCCCGCAAAACCCGCCACATTCTCCCGCATCCAGCGTTCAAGGTTCGCTTCGCTGAACTCATAATCCTCGAACCAGCGTGGTCATACCATTGGCCTGCGCCCCGGAGCCGCTCGCGCCACACTCCAACGGCATCACGCTGGATCCTCCTGGCAAGCGGCCATTATGGACCTCGGTCGGTCTATCATAGATGCGGAAGGCCCGAATCTCGCAAAATATCCGCTCGACCACCTATCGCCAAAAAGTGCCGTTTCGCACTGCGTCAGATACTCGCCACTGGCTAGAACGCGCTGCGTTAAATCGGACGCAGGTTGGGCGCTCCAATTCCTTATTGTCGCATCGTTTTAAGCGGAAGCGCAGTGCAGCGACGCTAAAGCTGGTCCCACTTTTCCGCACGATGCTTTAGGATATGCGGAGGCAGCGCGCCGATGCGCGTAATCCGGCGACCAGTTCATGCGGCGGACCATGTCCTGTCAAACGCGGATCGCGCTAGAAGAGAATGACGAACTCCCGCACAAGGGCTTCGACACGCGCCGCTAATCGCTGCGGCCCGTTCACTCGGTTTCTGTTGTATGGATTTCCGTTTCTTATGCGCCTGCGCAAGGCCGCGGCCTCAATTGACGTTGCGTTCCCGCCCGGCCCAGAACGGCGCCCGCAGCTCCCGCCGCAGCACCTTGCCCGCGGCATTGCGCGGCAGCGCCTCGACAAAGTCGACGCTCTTGGGCAATTTGAACGCAGCAATGCGGGTTCGGGCAAAGGCAAGCACGGCGTCGGCATCGCAAGACGCGCCAGCCTTGGGCACGATCAGCGCCTTGACCGCTTCACCCCATTTTTCGTCGGGCACGCCGATCACCGCCACTTCGGCAACATCGGGATGGCCGTAGATCGCATTCTCGACCTCGGCCGGGTAGATATTTTCCGCGCCCGAGATGATCATGTCCTTCACCCGGTCGTGGATGAAGAGATAGCCCTCAGCATCGACATACCCTGCGTCTCCGGTCCGCAACCACCCATCCGCGTCCATCGCCGCCGCCGTTGCGTCGGGCATGTGCCAATAACCGGCCATGTTGCTGGCCGAGCGCGTCAATACCTCCCCTATCACTCCGGGCGACACGGCCTGGCCCGCATGGTCGACGATCTTGAGCTCGACCCCCGGCATCGGGATACCCGCCGCCCGCATTCGTTCGGGATGATGCGGATCATGATCATCCGGCGGGAGATAAACGATCGCCCCGGCCGTTTCGGTCATGCCATATTGCTGGCAGAAGCCGCAACCGAAAACCTCCAGACATTCGCGCAGCAGATCGGCGGGCATCGGGGAAGCGCCGTATAGGATATGCCGCAGCCGCCCATAATCGACCTGACGACTGCGCGGTTGGCGCACGACGATCTGCAAGGCGGCTGGTACCATGAATATCTTCGACGCGCCGTCCTGTTCGATATAGTCGAGCACCCGGTGCGGATCGAATTCGCGCGCGACCAGACCCATCGCGCCGTAGAGCAGGCCGACAATGCCCCAGAGGCTGCCGCCGACATGACCGACCGGCATCGCCACCAGCCCCACATCAGAAGGCGTCCAGACATGCCAGTCCATATGCGCGCGGGCAGCATCGCGTTGCTTGCCAAGGATGTTGCCATGGGTGAGCATGACACCCTTGGGGTTTCCCGTCGTTCCAGACGTGTACATCTGCAGGAGCACGGCATCGCCCGTCATTCGCACATCCAGATCCTCTGCCAGATGCCGCGAGATCCACTGCTCATAGGCTTCTGCACCATCAATCTCCGCACCGTCGATCGCGATGAAGATCCGACGCACGTCAGTTTCGGCTGCTGCGGCCCCTGCCTGTTCCAGCGCGTCTGGAGTTACGAAGACGACGAGCGCTTCAGCATCCTTCAGGATCGCCGCCGCTTCGGCAGGCGCCAGGCGCCAGCCGACCGGCACCATGACCGCACCTATCTTTGCGGCGCCGAACAGCGCCTCGAAATAACGGTCCGAATTCTTTCCGAGATAAGCGATGCGCGAACCGTCCGATACGCCGGCAGCCTGGAGCGCTCGCGCCACCTGATTCGTGCGGCGGTGGAATTCAACGAAGCGGGTCTGCCGCCCCTCGAACGACAGCGCGACCGCATCCGGTCGCTCATCTGCATGCAGACGCGTAATGTCCGCAAGGGTCATGACCCCGCTGATATCCACGGGTGTTGATTGTTCCGACATACGCCTCTCCGGAAATGGTCCATCCTAAACCGCTGCCGCCGCAGGTCCTTCACCCTGATGCGCCAAGGCATCGGATAGGGCATGCGCCACGAGCGCCGCCACAGCCGCGATTTATCAAATAATTCTATCTAACAGAATATCATTCTTTTATATATATACATCCCTCTGTCGGTCAAGCACCTCGCCGTACACAGGCAGTGAAACGGAGGATGTTGACTTCCCTGACATTGGGATCATATACTGTTTGAAGGAATGAAGTTCCTTTAGTCAGAATATCGGTTGCCGCAATATTCCGCATGAGCGCGGAGCGGGTCCGCGCACAACAGGAAAGAGATATCGAGATGAGCAGAACCGCTGTCACCGAACTTGGCTATATCGGCTTCGAGGTCAGCTCCCTGTCGGACTGGCGCGATATGGCGGAAGAGCTTCTGGGGATGGAATATGTGCCGGATGACGATGGCGCACGGCTCCGAATGGACTATTGGCACCAGCGCATTGTTCTGCACGAAGGCTCTTCCGATGATCTGGCTTATGCCGGCTTTCGCCTTTCCGGTCCGGAAGATTTTCATGCCAAACGACGCGAACTCGAAGCGCTCGGCATCCCCTTTGAAGTGGCGACCGCTGCGCAAGCCGAGGAACGCCATACGCTTGAACTGATGCGGCTCGAAGATCCGACCGGATTGCCGATCGAACTCTTTCACGGCCCCCAGGTCGACCGGCACGCCCCGATCCGGCCGGGCCGTGGCATGCACGGACACTTCAAGGTCGGAAACGATGGCCTTGGCCATATGATCATCCGTGAGCGCGGAATGGATGCATCCGAACGCTTTTATCGCGAAGCGCTCGGCATGCGCGGCAGTATCGAAGCGCGGCTGGAGGTTGGCAATCAGAAGATTGCCCCTATGTTCATGCACTGCAATCCCCGTGGCCACTCTATCGCCTTCGGCATTCCCGGCTTCAACAAGCGCATCCAGCACTTCATGGTCGAAGTCGACAATCTGGATGATGTCGGCATGGCCTATGAATTGGCCAAGGAGCGCGGCGCTCCGATCCTCACATCGATTGGACGCCATCAGAACGACAATATGGTCTCCTTCTATTTGCAGACACCATCCGGCTTCTTCGTCGAATATGGCTGGGGTGGAACGCCAGCACTTCAGCAGTCAGAATATAATCCCCGTGGCGACAGCTGGGGCCATGAACTGCTGAACCCCGCCCTTCTGGGTTGATATATTTGGTCGGATGATATCATATCCGCCACTAGAGCATCGTCCGGGAAAGTGGGAACCGATTTCCCGCACGATGCTCACTCACCCCGCTTCGTAGTTCATGGCGACAAGCCCCGCATTGCCGCGAAATTCGGAATGTTTGAGGCGCGACAGCAGATGGTCGGTCGTACGCCGCAAATGCACTTCGATGATCGAACTGATTTGCTCGAAGTCGCGTGCGATGGCAGCGTCGACCAGCGCCTGATGTTCCAAACCGGTATCACGGCGTGCCGCATCGGGATCTGAAACGGGTTTGGCGTCAACCATCAAGGCGAGGCGCCGATAGCGTTCAGATTGCTCATGCAGCGTGCGGTGCATACGCAGTAGCCAGCAATTGTCGCATGCCGACACGAGCGCCTCATGAAAGGCCGTATGCAGTTGCCACCATTCGCCGATCTCAGCGCCAGCTTCCGAAGGGGTCGGCGAGCGCAACAGGCGGTGGAGTAGCGAGACCAGCCGCCCTTCCCATTCCAGGTCGCCATGAGCGAGCGCTGAAGCGAGACAAAGCTTCTCCACCTCAATCCGTGCTTCGGTCAGTTGGATCAGATCTTCGGGCGAAACGGGGGCGACCGCAAATCCCTTAAAGGGCTCGGACAGCACCAATCCCTCCGCCAGCAGGCGCGACAAAGCCTCACGCACAGCGCCCAGGCCACCCTGTACCCTGTCGCACAGCTCACCAATCTTCAGCTTCTGCCCCGGCAAATATTCGCCGGCCAAAATTGCCGTGCGAAGCTGCTCGTAGACATCCTCCGTCTGGCTCGCCCGACTCTGGCTGCCCTGCTTGACCATCACCCGCCTTCCCTGCTTTTCATGTACACCATACAGCATAATCTATTATAGAAAAATAATATATTATGATGTTGACAAAACATTATGATCAACTCAGTCTTCATGGCCTGAAAATCACACGGCCACGGAGTCGGCAGACCGAAAGCAACGACAAGAGGCGCCATGTTGGCCCCCGCGGTGGGCGTTTGGAGAGGATGTATTTGGGCATCATGACCGGCTGTTTCCGGGCCCCAATCCATTCATGACCAAGCGCAGCGCGGCTCCACGAGGGCGCCTTCCAATGAGGAGGCATGAGAGATGACAGGCGGCTCATTCAAAATCGAGCGTATCGGCATCACCCATACCGGCAGGTTGCCGCGAAGATTGCCGCTCCTGGATCAGGTCATGGCACGGTGCGATGCCGATTTCGATCCGGGGACGCATCAATCGGCCGTTGCGACCGCCATTGACGATTGCGTCGGCAGCCAGCGCGCCGCCGGGATCGGCATCGTGGCGGACGGCGAGGAACGAAGCGGCTTCGCGCTCTATCTCATGGATCGTCTCTCCGGACTGGAACCTCGTCCCGGCAAGGCTCTTGCAGGCTTCAAGAAGAAGCATGGCCTGTTTCTGGAGAATTTTGAACGGTGGTTGCGCCAGGCGATCGACAATGGGGCGATGATCACCAAGGTTCCAATGCGCTGCACGGGTCCCATCGAATATACCGGCCAGGAAGATATCGGCCGGGATATCGCCAATTTGGCTTCGGCAGTCACCAAGAGCAAGTCCAAGGGCGCGTTCATGGTGTCGATCGCGCCGGGGGCGATCGAGGCGAACAGCTACTATCCCACGGAACAAGCCTTTCGCGAAGCGACGGTAGAGGCCATGCGCGTTGAATATAAGGCGATCACCGATGCCGGTTTCTTCCTGCAGATCGACGACCCCTATCTTCCCGCCCTCTATGCCGACATGAGCTTGAGCGATGCCGTGGCAGATCGGCGTGCCGCCGATTACATCGCCATCCTCAATCATGGATTGCGCGGCTTACCCGAAGACCGGATTCGCTACCGTGTCATGGGCGGAACAGTGCAGGCTGCGCGGGCGCTGACTGGCCGGTTCACGGAGATAGCAAAACATATGCTGAACGTGAAAGCCTGCGCTTATCTCTTCGAAGCCAATGCCGCGCGATATGAGGAAGACCGAGACTTGTGGCGGACCCTTCGATTTCCCGCCGGGAAGATCCTTGTTCCCAGCATCGTCAATTGGACCAAGCCGGGCGACGACAATCCCGAAGCGATCGCAGCCCGCATCATTGGCTTTGCCGATCGGGTCGGCCGCGACGGCATCGTCGCGTGCGCGGAGAATCGGGGGCTGGCCATGGCCCATGCATCCGAGGGTGTCAGCAAAACCATATGGTCAAAAATGGCCGCACTCAACGATGGGGCGCAACGCGCGTCGCGTCAGCTTTGGCGTTCCCGCCCGGGGGTCGCAGTCCGGGCCGCGGCGGCCTAACGCCACGGCCCGGACATATGTCGACTAAGCGCCGCTTTCGGGCTGGTCTACCGCGAAGAACAGCGCATTGAGCTGAGCGGAGTCGAAATATTCCTTTCCCCCCGCAATCTTGCCGTCGCGCACTCGTAGTATGAAGCTATAATCGCTCGCATAGACCTTGCCATCCTTGAGCGGCAAATGGCCTTTGGCCGTACAGGTGACCCTATCCTCCTCCGCCGTCCAATCATCGTTGAACGTGAAGTCGAGGGAGCCTACGGCATCAAGCGCGAAGGCCGCAATGTTTCCAAGGAACCGCTCGCGCGTGTACGAGCCGGAGATGCCGGTCGTGTTGGCGACCCACCAGGTCGCATCCTCGGTCAGCAATGCGCGCATCGTCTCGACATCGAATGCGCCAAGCGCCACGAAAAAATCCCGCGCCAGCCGTTTATTGGCTTCAAGGTCCGTCATCTGATTCTATCTTCCTTCATTGACCCAAATTGGTGATCACGCACGCCTCATCGCGGATCATAGGACCGTGTAGATCGAGTCGATCAGGTTGCGGCGGCGCGGATTGGTATCGACCTCCTTGTCCATGAAGTTCATGGCGTAACCAGCGGCGACGCCGGCGACGGGATCTGCATAACCGAACGCGCCGCCCCAGCCGCCATGACCGAAGGCCTCCCGATTTGGCCCCCAGATACCGCCATGATTGAGCATATAGCCCGCGCCCCAAGGCCGCGGCATGCCCCGTATCATGTCGATTCCATCGAACCAGACGCGTGTCGCTTCAGCCAGCGCTGAATCCTGGATGAGCCGCCGCCCCGCCAATCCTGCGGGCAGAAGCATGGCATAGAGCTTCGCAAGCCCCCGCGCATTGCCATAGCCATTTGCCGCGACAATATCGGCGTCCTGAAAACCCTGCTTGTTGGGCAGGTCACCTGTCATCGGCGGATTGTGCAAATGGCGCTGCGCCTCGTTGGTCGCGCCCAGCAATGCCACCGCATCGATCGCCTCGAAACCCATCAGGTCAGCCAGGCGCGGCTTGTCCTCCGGTTCCAGGCCGATGGAAATGTCCAGCCCGAAAACACCCTTAAGCTCATCCTTCACGAACTGGCGCAGCGAACGCCCCTCGATGCGCTGGAAAAGCGAGGTAGAAAAAATGCCGACGACATTGCTGTAGCCGGAAGCCGAACCGAGCGGCCAAAGGGGTGGCTGCTTGATGAGGCGCGCTGCCGCAATCTCGCCCGAAAGCAGATCCTCGAGGGTCGCCGGCGTCGCGAAACCCGTAATGCCGGACTGGTGCGAAAGGAGCATGCCGATCGTGACGTCCTCCTTGCCCGCCTCTCCGAATTCGGGCCAGTAGCGGCTGACCTTGTCATCATAAGAGGCAAGGCCACGATCGACCAGCATCGCAAAGCAGGTTGCACCGAGCCCCTTGGAGGCAGACCAGATGCCAACGATAGTATCGCGCTCCCAACCGGCCTCGCCTTCCTGCGCCAGGCGGCCGCCCCAAAGGTCGGCCACCACCTCGCCGCCGATCACCACCGTATAGCTGCCGCCGACCTCTCCGAGGTCAACGAAGTTCCGCATGAACGCATCGCGCAGCCCCTCATATTTCGGCGCGCAAAATCCGTGAAGGATAACGTCTCGGTGCTTCACTGTTTCGCTCGTCATATTTCTCTCCTTACAAGACCTATTCGATCCCGTTGACATTCTTCTAGATAGAACTAAATTCTATTAGAGAGTACATCGATGAAAGGTTCTGTCAAGGGGCGGCCATTCGCCAGGCACGGGACCAGTTAGGCAGGAGCGAAATTCAGACCATGCAGATTGCGACATTCGCCACCGCCAATGAAGAGCCTCAGCTCGGGCTCGTCACAGGCGAAAATGTGATCCCGCTTCGCAGGATCACGGGGATACCCGACACGATGATCGATCTGATCGCTGCCTGGCCGCAGGCGAGGGAGGCCATCGCCCACGCGGCCGAAGGCACGGAACGGATTCCGCTCAGCCACGTCCAATTGCTGCCGCCGATCGACCGGCCGGGGAAGATCATGGCGATGGGCCTGAACTATGCCGACCATATCGCTGAGGCGAAACTCGATCCGCCACGGGAGCAGATATGGTTCTGCAAGCAGCTCAACACGGTGCACGCCCCTTTCGCGCCGATCCAGATTCCCAAGGCGTCGGCCGCGATCGACTATGAGGTCGAGCTGGTCGTCGTCATTGGCCAGCGCGGGCGTCACATCGCGAAGGACGACGTGCCAAATCACATATTCGGATATTGCGTGGGCAATGACGTAACAGCCCGCGACTGGCAATTTCGCACGCCGCAATGGGTACTTGGCAAATCATTCGATACGCACGGCCCGTTCGGCCCCTGGATCACCACAGCCGAAGCCATAGGCGACCCCCATCGGCTGGATATCCGGTCCTTCGTCAATGGCGAACTCCGCCAAACGTCGAACACCCGTGAGCTCATCTTCAACGTCTATGATCAGATATCCCATCTGTCGGAGGCCATGACGCTGGAGCCTGGCGATATCATCTTCACTGGCACGCCGGGCGGAGTCGGCGCGGCCATGAAGCCCCCCGTCTACCTCAAGCCCGGCGATCTCGTGCGATGCGAGATTGACGAGCTTGGCGCCATTGAAGCGATTTGCGAGGATGAACCAGAGGCGCAGACCGTGCGCCCCGCCATCGTGTCGCCGGAACAGCGGCCATGAACGCATTTTCCGTCCGGCCGCGGCGCACTGCCCTTTATGTCCCGGCAACAAGCGCGCGCGCCTTGCAAAAGGCTCGTACGGCCGATTGCGACATCGTCATCATCGATCTCGAAGACATGGTGGCGCCAATGGCGAAGATCGATGCGCGCATCCTGGCTGTTGACGAGGTCGATACCGGCGGCTTTGGTTCGCGAGAAGTGGTCATCCGCTGCAATGGCCTCGATACGCCTTGGGGCCGCGAGGATTTGTTGGCCGCAGCCGCGTCCGATGCAGACGCTATTTTAATCCCGAAAATCTCATGCCCTGGCGAGCTGGAAAGAGCGCGTGCATTATTAGGCGACGGACCGCGAATCTGGGCGATGATCGAAACCAGCGGCGCGCTGTTGCGTCTTGACGCACTTGGTTCTGCCTCTCGATCATTGGGCGTAGACGCTTGGGTGATCGGCTCGAACGACCTCGCAAAGGATCTTCACTGTTCCCATGAGGTCGACCGTCCTGGCCTTCTGACCGGCCTGTCAATGAGCATCGCCGCCGCCCGCCACCACGGCTTGGCCATTCTTGACGGCATATTCATGGATCTGCGGGACAGCGATGGGCTTGAACGCCAATGCGCGCAAGGAGCGGCTCTGGGCTTTGACGGTAAGACCGTCATCCACCCCCATCAGCTATCCGCCGCCAATTCGGCCTTCACCCCTCCCCCGGCACTTACCGGATGGGCCCGCGCAGTCGTTGCCGCCTTCGACGCGCCAGAAAACCATGACGCCGCAATCCTAGAGGTCGAAGGCGGATGGGTAGAGCGCCCTCATCTCGCACGCGCTGCCCAGCTAGTGGCGATTGCAGACGCGATCGCAGCCCTGGATCGTTAGACGGTTAGGCGGGCGGTCGTTAGGCGCCCGCCTGCAGCAGCCGCGCCCTTCCCTCTTGCCCCGCGCCCGCGTCCGCCGGCCAATCCCCACCGCCAAGCAGCCGCGATAGCGTTTCAGCTTGAGCAAGCAGCAAGGACCCGAGTTCCCGGGCACGCGCGGGCGTCAATCGGAAGGACGGTCCGGAAATGGTAAGGGCGCCCGCCAGGCCATCGGTATCGAATACCGGCGCCGCCAAAGCGGCCGTTTCGGGATCATGCTCAGCGGAGGAGATAAAGGGGAGTTCGGCAAACCGCCGCTCGCGCTCTCCCTCGGTCAGGACCGGGTTGCCGAATACCGACATGACATGGCCGGCCGCGCCGACGTTGAGCGGCAATATTTCGCCTTCCATAAGATGATCGCGCACCGCTCGCCTGGGTTCCTCGCGATACAGGCACTGACGCAAATTGCCTTCACACCGGAAAAAAGAGGCGCTCTCGCCGGCCTCTTCGCGCAACGTCCGCAGGACCGGACGCACACGCGCCTCCAAGCCAAGCGAATTGCGGAACAGCGCCGCCAGTCGCAGAGGTTCCGGTCCTATTGCGAAGACCCCCGCCTCATCGCGGTGCAGGAAGCCAGCGACCTCCAGGGAGCGCGCCAGACGCAGGATCGTACTTTTGTAGAACCCGGTTCCGACTGCTAGTTCAGCCAAGGTCTGACGCTCATGCCCCATGCGGAACGAAGCCAGGATTGCGAGCGCACGATCCACAGCATCAACGCCACCGCTGGGCGGCGTATCGGCTTCATCTGTCTTATTGTTACGAACAGCCATGACCCAGCTTTAGCGTGATCTGGTGCTCCAGGTAAACGGGATTTGTCAGGCCGCCTTGCGGCAAGCGCACGCGGGTGCGGCTTTTGCCTTCTCAAATACGCCAGCCCCAGCCTTCCGCGCATTGACAGCCTTAAAATGCGATGTATCACTTAATGCAACGATGTTCTATTATACAGAATATCGGGACCATACCGACTCGAAGTCGGCCTTTGCCGACCAGGCGCCGCAGTCGCACGACCACCATCGCCAGAGTCGAAAAATGCAGATTTGAATGGGGAGAGTGAAATGATTGCACCAACTGGCCGCCTTCAATCGAAGGTAGCCCTCGTGACAGGTGGTTCCAAGGGCATCGGGAAGGCGATCGTCGAGCGTTTTCTAGCGGAAGGCGCGACCGTGGCTTTTACGGGCTCTACCAGGGAAGCAGGCGCGGCACTGGAGCAGGAGTTGCAGGCAGCCGGCCTACCGGCCCGATTCTTTCTCTGCGATGGTCTTTCGGAGGAGCAGGTGCGAGCGACGGTTGCGGAGATCGCCACGACCTATGGGCGCCTGGATATTGCGGTGAACAATGTTGGAAACACGGCTCCCAATGACAACCCTACCGCTCCCATCCATGAGGCAACGCTCGAGGGCTTCGATGACACGCTGGAGCGCAATCTCAACAGCACTTTCATCGGCATGAAATATCAGCTGGAACAGATGGTGAAACAGGGCGGCGGATCGATCTGCAATACCGCATCAATGGCCGGTGTGCGGACTTCGGAAGGCGCCTCAGCCGGTTATCATGCAGCCAAGGCGGCGGTCATTCATCTGACGCGCAAGGCCGCGATCCAATATGCCAAGCAAAATATCCGCGTAAACGTCGTCGCGCCGGGCGCCACGGTCACGGATCGGGTCCTCGCCCGCTGGACGCGCGCCGAATTCGACCAGCTTGCCAGTGTCCACCCGATGGGTCGGGCCGTAACCCCAGAGGAATGCGCGGCGGCATTTCTCTTCCTGTGCTCTGACGATGCTGCCGCGATTACGGGGCTCATGATCCCGATCGACGGTGGCTGGACAGCGAGCTGAGCGGCTTTTGGGGCGGCGAACCCTCGCCGCCCCTCATTCCTCACATCAGCCTACCTCATGCCGGTCCTTGGCCTCGACAAGCGACGCAAGCCGGTAGCCCGGCAGGGTGCAATGCGAATCAATCACCCGCATGACATGGGCAAGCCGCCCGGCTCCAAGGAAGGCCGCCACATAAAGACCCAGGGTCATGATCTCCTGATCGGTGAACAGCGACTTCAGTTCTCCCAACAGGGCATCGTCGACCCTGTGATGGTTGGTGCAGAAGGTGAGCGCGTAGCGGATCGCCGCACGCTCGCGAGGCGAGAAGTCGGCACGCTCCAGTTCATCGAACAGACCGATGACATTGGGGTCCATGCCTTGTTCCAAGGCACGAGGATCCCGATAACCCAGGCATGCCTCGCAGCCCGTAGTGGTGGCGATAGCGAGCCGCACAAGCTCGGTCAGCTTATAGCCAAGAATATTTTCATCCTCGACGAGAGACAGGTAGAAGGGCAGGAACAGTTCCGCCATCGGCCCGGTCTTGCCTAGCAGGCCAATCCAGGCGCGCCCGGCGCCCTCTTCGCGGGCATGGCTGGCCTTAAGCATTGCGGGCGTGAAGTCCTCATAGGGCATGGGCGCGATTGGCATCGGACGGTCTGAAGGCATAGTCGGCTCCTCTCTCTTCGTTAAATCCTCCGGGATCGCGCCATCTTTGCGGCGACGATCCCGACAATTGCTTCCCGCCGATTCCCTCTTCAGCGGGGCGCCATGCGGATGGCCCCGTCCAGACGCACATCCTCCCCATTGAAATAGCCATTCTCCACCATGAGCACTGCAAGCGCCGCATATTCAGGTGGAGCGCCAAGCCGTTTGGGAAAGGGCACCGAAGCCGCCAGCGCGTCCTTGACGGATTGGGGCGCGGCCTGAAGCAACGGCGTATCGAAAATGCCGGGCAGGATCGTATTCACGCGGATACCCAAATCCATAAGATCGCGCGCAACCGGCAATGTCATACCAACGATAGCAGCCTTCGATGCGGAATAGGCGGCCTGACCGACCTGACCGTCCTCCGCCGCGACGCTCGCCGTGTTGACTATCGCGCCCCGCTCGCCATCCGCGAACGGCTCGAGCGAGGCCATGCCTAGCGCCGCCTTGGCCAGACATCGAAAGCTGCCGATGAGATTGACCTGGATGACCTTTTCGAACGTCGCGAGCGGGAAGTGAAAGTTCTCGCCAGTTTCACGCGCACGCCCGACAGTCTTGATGGCGGCGCCGATGCCGGCGCAATTGACGAAGACTCGTTCCTGGCCATGCGCTGCGCGGGCGCGTTCGAAACCAGCATCGACGTCCGCTTCGCTGGTGACATCAACCTTGCAGAACAGGCCGCCCAGCTCAGACGCCAGAGCCTCTCCACGTTCCGTGTCGAGATCGAAGAGCGCAACCTTTACACCACGGGATGCCAACGCCTGAGCCGTGGCCTTACCTAGACCTGAGGCGCCGCCGGTAATGACCGCGGAAATCGAGGAATCAAGTTTCACAGGTCTTTTCTCCGATCAAAGGGCTTCGATAATGGTGACGTTGGCGATGCCGCCGCCCTCGCACATCGTCTGAAGACCATATTTTTTGCCGCGCGCTCGCAGCGCATGGGCGAGCGTCGCAAGCAGCTTGGTTCCCGTCGCGCCGAGAGGATGACCCAGCGCGATCCCGCCGCCATTGACGTTGAGCCTTGCCGGGTCGGCACCGGTATGTTCGAGCCAGGCCATCGGCACCGGCGCAAAGGCTTCATTCACTTCATAAAGATCGATATCGTCGATCCTGAGCCCGGCCCGCGCCAACGCGCGATCGGTCGCGAACAAGGGTTCCTCCAACATGATGACGGGGTCGCCGGCCGTCACCGTCAGATTGACGATCCGGGCGAGCGGCGTCAGCCCATGCTCAGCAAGCGCCCTTTCAGATACGATCAGCGCGGCCGATGACCCGTCGGTGATCTGGCTTGCGGTGGCTGCCGTGACGACGCCTTCCTCGAACAGCGGCTTGACACCCGCCATGCCTTCCAAGCTCGCGTCGTAGCGAATGCCTTCATCGCTCAAATGGATATCCTTGCTGCCATCGGGCAGCGTGATCTCGACCGGCACAATCTCCCTTGAGAAAGCGCCGGCCGCCGTCGCCGCCGCACCGCGCCTATGGCTGTCCAGCCCAAAGGCGTCGATCCGGTCACGATCGAATCCCCATTTCCGGGCAATCATCTCGGCACCGTTGAACTGACTGAATTCAGGAACGCCGAAGCGACCCAGGACCGATTCCGGCCAAGGCTGCGCTCCCTTGTCACGCAGCATCGCGGTGCCCATGGGAACGCGACTCATGCTCTCAACGCCCGCCGCGATCACGATGTCCTGCGTGCCCGACATCACCGCTTGCGCTGCGAATTGGACGGCCTGCTGCGAAGAGCCGCACTGACGATCGATCGTCACTGCCGGCGTCTTGAGAGGCAGGTTCGACGCCAAGACGGCGTTGCGGCCAACATGCATGGATTGCTCACCGACCTGCCCGACACAGCCCATGATCACATCCTCGACCGCCTGCGGATCAAAGTCGCTTCGCGCCAGAATGGCGTTCAGGGATATCGCCGCAAGATCAACGGCATGAATTCCCGACAGGCGGCCGTTGCGTCGCCCCCCCGCGGTTCGAACGGCATCCACGATATATGCTGTACCCATATGCGTCCTTACATATTCTTATAGCTGACCAAACAAAATTATCGGCGAGGCTTTTCCGCCGTCCGCAGCAACCGTGCAGGCTGGCACCAAGGGTCTGGACGACGGCCTCAAGAGCAGTTACTTACTCAAGTAGCTAATTAGTGCAGACAGCGCAAGACAGACATTGGAGGAAGGTTTGGAATCCATCAGCAAGGTGACGATCCAGGAAGGTATCGGCATCGTCGAAATCAACGCCCCGCCGGTCAATGCGCTGGGCGCTCCCGTTCGCACCGCCCTGCATGACCATATCGGCGCCCTCGCGGCCGATTCGGCGGTGGCGGCCATCGTCATCCACTGCGGTGGACGCACCTTTTTTGCAGGCGCTGATATCGGCGAATTCGGCAAACCCTTTGCCGAACCCACATTGGGGCAGTTGATCGAACGTATCGAACTGACAAGTAAGCCGGTCGTGGCCGCGATGCATGGCACAGCCCTTGGCGGTGGTTTCGAACTCGCGCTCGCATGCCATTATCGGATCATCGCTGAGACCGGAAAGGTCGGTCTTCCCGAAGTTCATCTTGGCCTGTTGCCCGGCGCGGGCGGCACGCAACGGCTCCCCCGCCTGCTGGGCGTCGAAGCCGCGCTTGACCTTCTCACATCGGGACGTTCGGTCGGAGCCGCCGAAGCGCTGAAGCTCGGCCTCGTCGACGCGATCGCCAATCCCGACGGGCTGCTGCAACAAGCGGTCGCTCTAGCCCGGCAGGCTATAGCCCAACCTCTTCCGCGCGTTCGGGAGCGCGACAGTGAAATCGAAACGGCCCGTGCAGATCCCCAGCTATTCGACAGATATCGCGAGCGCTATGCGCGCGAGTTTCGCGGCTTCCGCGCGCCACACGCCATTCTGCGCGCGGTCGAGGCCGCCGTCCGGGAGCCTTTCGACAGCGGCCTGGCCATAGAATGGAAGCTCTTCAAGGAACTGGAAACGAGCACCGAGAGCCTGGCCCAGCGATCCCATTTCTTCGCTGAACGCCAGACCGCCAGCATTCCCGATATACCCAAGAATATCTCCGTCCTGCCGATCAATACGGTCGGCGTCGTGGGAGCTGGAACCATGGGGGGAGGAATCGCCATGGGCTTCCTCAATGCCGGCCTTCCGGTAACGCTGGTGGAAGCCGGGCCAGAGGCTCTGGAACGGGGCATGGCGACGATCAGGCGGACCTATGAGGCATCGGTCCGCAAAGGACGCCTCACCGCCCTGCAGGCCGAAGAAAGAGTGGCGCTTCTGCATCCGACACTGGATTTCGAAACTCTGGGGAAATGTGACCTTCTGATCGAAGCTGCGTTTGAAGAAATGGCGATCAAGAAGACAATATTCGCCCGGTTCGATGAGATTGCAAGGCCTGGGGCGATCCTGGCGACAAACACGTCGTTCCTTGATCTGGACGAGATCGCCGCTGCGACCCGACGTCCGGAATCAGTGGTTGGCCTCCATTTCTTCTCGCCCGCCCATGTGATGCGATTGCTGGAGGTAGTCCGCGGCGCACAGACGGATCCAAGGGTTGTCGCAACCGCGATGACGCTCGCCAAGCGGATCGGGAAAGTGCCGGTTTTGAGCGGCGTCTGCCATGGCTTTATCGCCAACCGCATCATGGCCAAGCGGAGCGAACAGGCCGATCAACTTGTGCTGGAGGGGCCGAGCCCCAGCGAAGTCGACGACGTCCTGCAGAATTTCGGGTTCGCAATGGGGCATTTTGCGATGATGGACCTCGTCGGGCTCGACGTAATCGGACGGGGCGTTACCGAGCGGACGGTTGCCGGCGATCTGGTGGCAATGGGCAGGCTCGGCCAGAAGCAAGGGGGCGGCTATTACGACTATGACGCGGACCGGCGACCGAGTGCATCGCCGGTCGCTTCGCAGGCCATAGCCGACGTCGCCAAGGCGCGCGGCATCGCGGCCAACCAGCGCTATTCCGCCGAAGAAATTCTAACAAGGCTGCTTTATCCCGTGGTCAATGAGGGCGCAAAGCTGCTGGAGGAGGGCATAGCGCTCCGTGCTTCGGACATCGATGTCGCCGCAGTCCTCGGCTATAACTGGCCCGTCTATCGCGGAGGCCCGATGTTCTGGGCCGACCAGATCGGCCTGCAGCGGATTGTTGACCGGCTCGAAGCACTGGAAGCGCAACACGGCCCCGCGTTCACGCCCGCACGACTGCTCAAGGAAAAGGCGAACCGGGGGGAGGTCTTCACACATGGCTGATCGTTTTGGTTACGACCTTTCAGGTCGCGTTGCCCTCGTCACCGGCGCGTCCTCCGGCTTCGGCCGGCGCTTTTCGAAGCAACTCGCCGCTGCAGGAGCCCGCGTTGTGGTCGGCGCGCGGCGCCTGGACCTGCTCGACTCGCTTGTGTCAGAGATCAGGGAATCAGGCGGTGAAGCGCTGGCCCTCCCGCTGGATGTGGCGGAGGAGGGTTCGACCATTGCGGCCTATGACGCAGCCGAAGCGGCGTTCGGCACGGTAGACACGATCATCGCCAATGCGGGCATGAACAGTGAAGGCTCGGTTCTCGACCTGCCCGCCGAGGAATTTGATAAGGTCGTCGCCGTCAATATTCGCGGCGTCTTCCTGACAGTTCGTGAGGGCGCCAGGCGGCTGATTGGCGCAGGGAGCGCGGATCGGGGCAATGGCCGAATCGTCATCATCTCTTCGATCACCGCGCACAGTGTCGAGCCGGGTCTCGCGGTCTATTCCTCAACCAAGGCCGCAGTGATCCAGCTCGGCAAGGTTCTGGCACGCGATTGGGTCCGGCAGGGCATCAACGTCAACATGCTTTGCCCTGGCTATGTCCGAACCGACCTCAATTCCCAATGGTTCGACAGCGAACTCGGCCAGCGCAAGATCCAGCGTTTTCCGCGCCGCCGGCTCATGGATGAGGCGGAACTGGACCCGCTACTTCTCTACCTGTCGTCCGACCAGTCGTCCGGAGTGACGGGGTCAATTTTCACGATCGACGACGGTCAGTCGCTCTAGCACGGCACCCTGTGTCGGCAGGATTGAGAAAAGTCGGAAGGAAAAGGTGATGGATATCAGATTCACTGATGAGCAGGCGATGCTCCAGAATGCAATGGTTCGTTATCTCAAAGACAATTATGACTTCGATACGCGACGGACCCGTCTCGCAAATGCCATTCAGGACAATCTGCTCTGGAACGACTTTGCATCTACGTTAGGAATTCTTGGCGCAACCTTTCCTCAAGAAATGGGAGGCTTGGGAGGGGGTGCAGTCGAGACAATGATCATCCAGGAAGCACTTGGCTTCTCTCTTGTCATAGAACCCTATCTGGAAACCGTCGTGATGGGAGGTGCCCTCCTCCGTAGCAGCGACGCAGCCTTGGCCCCCGTCCTGCAGGAAGGCATTATCGATGGATCGGTGCGCCTTGCCTTTGCAGCCGGCGAGCGCAACGTGCGCCATGCCTTCGGCAATATCGCCACCTCCGCTGTCAAGACCTCCAGCGGCTGGGCACTGAATGGAAGCAAGACTGTCGTCGTCGGCGCGCCCGGGGCGACGCACTGGATCGTGCTTGCCCGGACGTCAGGGGTGCATGGTGATCTGAATGGTCTGTCCCTGTTTATCGTAGACCCGACCACGTCTGGAATCGATCGCCGTGATTACCGCTTGATCGATGAACGCCCTGCAAGCGACCTTTTCTTCCAGAATGTCGCACTGCCCGATGGAGCCCTGCTCTCGACAGAGGGCAAGGCATTACCGATTGTCGATGAGGTAATCGACGAAGCGACCGCCGCGCTGTGTTCCGAAGCCGTCGGCGTCCTTCGCCGCATGCTTGCCGATACGATCGACTATACCAAGCAACGCAAGCAATTCGGACAGTCCCTCTCGCGATTTCAGGTATTGCAGCATCGCTTGGTCGACATGCACATGCATGTGGAACAAGCAGCGGCCGCAGCCCTGCTCGCGACCCTGCGCCTAACGGCCGATCGCACTATCCGGTCACGCGCCGTCTCGGCCGCCAAAGCAACTGTCTCACGCTGCGCTCGTTTCGTTGGGCAAAATGCGGTCCAGCTTCACGGCGCCATGGGATTGATGGACGAGGTCGCAGTCAGCCATTATTTCAAGCGCGCCACAGTAATTGAAAATCAATTTGGATCAGAGGATTTTCATCGGGCTCGCTACACCGAGCTTTCCTCTCATCCTGTATCTGCTGCCCAATAGCATAAGATTGAGTTCTATACATAACCCTGCCGGTCAAAGATCGGCAGGCAGACTTTGCTAGATTTGCCAATCGTTCGCTCTACCAGGATTCCGATTGGCAGACGCCACGCGCTTCTTCACGAACGAAAAATCTTCCGCGTTCGCCTCCCACAGATACAAAGAGTATCTATTTCACGCTTGAGAGTTTCTGACGAGAGCCCGAGATAGCTATGCAACATTGATTGCATCGAAAAATATTGAACCTGGTCAACTAAACTCCCAGAATCATCTTCGCAATGATGTTGCGTTGGATCTCATTAGAACCGGCATAAATAGAGCCTGCGCGCTCGTTGAGATAGCGAAGCGGAGCGATCGCTTGCCATACTTCTCCAGAAACATAGCCGTCCGATGGCGGCGCGTAGCCCGGATTGACGCTGCCTGGCGATGCCGCATGGGGCTGGAAGACGAGACCCTCGGGACCAGCGGCTTCAAGAGCGACCTCGGTTAGCGCTTGCGCAAGTTCCGTGCCCATCACCTTCAGGATCGATGACAACGCGCCGGGGCTGTTGCTTTCTTCCAGTTCCGACAAAAGACGGAACTCGAGCATCTCAAGAATATCAACGCGAATCTGCAAGTCTGCGAGCTTTCGGGCAAAGCCGGGTTCGTTGATAAGCATTCCACCGCAGTCGGCCTTTGTCTGGGAGAGAATATTCTCCAGCAATTCAAGACGTACCTTCAATTCAGGCGCATGGCTGCTACCACGCTCAAACTCCAGGAGATGCTTGGCCACCGTCCAACCATCGCCGACCGCGCCCAAGACATTGGCGCGGGGCACGCGCACATCGTCAAAGAAAATTTGACTTTGCACGACTTCGCCCGACGCCATCAACAGCGGCCGGACCGTAATGCCGGGGCTATGCATGTCGATCAGCAGAAAGGTGATGCCTTGTTGTGGGCGCTCCGTCCGCTCTGTCCTGACCAGACAGAATATCCAATTGGCTTCGGACGCATGTGTCGTCCAGATTTTGGAACCGTTGCAGACGAAATCATCGCCATCCTCCACGGCCGCCATGCGCAGCGATGCCAGATCGGAACCAGCATCGGGTTCAGAATAGCCCTGGCAGAAAAATACTTCACCAGTGAGGATATGTGGGAGGAAATACGCCTTCTGCGCGGCTGTTCCATAATGCTGGATGACATGGGCAACCATGTGGATACCCATGGGTGAGACTGGGGGGGCGCCCGCCCGAACCCGCTCATAGGTAAAAAGATAGTGCTGCGCGGGCGACCAGTCTTGCCCGCCATGTTCGGCATGCCAGCCAGGCGCCGCCCAGCCCCTCGCATGGAGGCGGCGCTGCCATTCCATTTCGGCCGCATGGTCGGCATAGACGCTCGTCATCAAACGTCCCGCCCGTTCGACCTCAGGCGTCACATTCTCCGCCATGAAAGCGCGGACTTCATCACGGAAAGCCAGTTCCTCAGGATTCCAATCGAGCTGCATCATGCGGCCTCGTCCTGCGCATCGCCCATTTCACCCAACATGTGTCCGAGGCGGCGACGAATGATGCTTTCCGCCTCCTCTACGATCCGGTCGACCAGTTGCTTCACACTCGGAACGTCATGGATCAGCCCCTGTACCATGCCGGCTGTCCAGATCCCGTGATCCAGTTCGCCACTCTCTAGACCCTCGCGCCCTCGCACACCCTTCACCAGATGCGCGACATCCTCGAACGGCCGCCCCTCCCGTTCCAACCTGATAACTTCCCGGCTTACAAGGTTGCGGGCCACGCGCGCGCTGTTGCGATAGGTCCGAAAGATGATGTCCGTCGCCAATTCGTCCGCATCGACCATGGCCTGCTTGAAATTGGGGTGGAGCGGCGCTTCCTGGGTCGCACAGAAGCGCGTTCCCATGTTGATGCCATCCGCGCCCAACGCGAGTGCCGCCGCCAGGCCACGACCATCGCCAAAGCCTCCCGATGCCAGCATCGGAACAGAAATCCTGTCCGCCGCTGCCGGGATCAGGATCAAACCCGGCACATCGTCCTCCCCCGGATGACCGGCGCATTCGAAGCCGTCGATGGAGATAGCGCTGACGCCCATCCGTTCTGCCGACAGCGCATGACGGACAGCCGTGCATTTGTGAATCACCTGGATGCCATGCTCCCGAAATTCCGTGACATGCTCCTGTGGCCGATGACCGGCGGTTTCGACGATCCCGACGCCGCCTTCGATAATCGCCTGGCGATATTCGGCGTAAGGGGGAGGCGTGATTGCCGGCAGGATGGTCAGGTTCACGCCGAAAGGCCGATCGGTCATCTGGCGCGTTCGCTCAATTTCATCCCGAAGCGCTTCGGGCGTGGGTTGCGTCAGAGCAGTAAGCATGCCGAGAGCTCCGGCGTTCGCGACTGCGGAGACGAGCTCTGCGCGCCCAATCCATTGCATTCCGCCCTGCACGATCGGATGCTGAATGCCCAGCGCCTGCGTGATCCTTGTCTTCAGCATCGCGCTATACTCCGGCTCACGAGATCAGCCATATTCGGGTTCCTTCCACCAAGGAAAATAGTCAGGCATCTCGGACGACACCCTGTCTGGAAAGGCGGGAGCGCGCTTTTCGAGAAAGGCGGCGATGCCTTCGGCAACGTCGGCACTTCGCCCGCGCGAAAGAATGCCGCGACTATCGACCTTGTGCGCGTCCATCGGATCGCTCATGCCAAGGCCACGCCAAAGCATCTGTCGAACGAGAGCCACCGAGACCGGCGCGGTGTTGTCGGCGATTTCGCGCGCGAGCGCATAAGCCGCTTCCATCAGTGCGCCTTTGCCGTGAAGCGTTCGCACCAACCCACCGGCATGGGCCTCTTCCGCACCGAAGATGCGACCGGTGATACACCATTCGAGCGCTTGGCCGATGCCGACGATGCGTGGCAGGAAATAGCTCGAGGCCGCTTCGGGCACGAGGCCGCGCCGACTGAAGACGAACCCGAAGCGGGCGTCCTGGCTTGCCAGGCGCATGTCCATTGCAAGCAGCATCGTGGCGCCGATGCCGACGGCCGGACCGTTGATCGCAGCGATAACCGGTTTGAGGCACCGAAAGATGCGCAATGTCAGAAGACCGCCCCCGTCTCGCGCTGCCGCGCTGGCGTAATCGAGCGACCCATCAGCCCGGACGGCATCATTGCCCTGCTCGCCCACATCGAAGGTGGAGATGCCGCCGCTGAGGTCCGATCCGGCGCAGAAGGCGCGGCCAGCACCGGTGACCACTGCAACCCGTATGGCATCGTCCGCATCGACGCGATCAAAGGCATCGATCAGCTCGGCCATCATTTGCGCGGTAAACGCGTTAAGCTTTTCGGGGCGATCGAGCGTAATGGTCGCGATACCGTCCGACACCTCGAAGCGGATCTGCTGATATGACATGTCGGGCACCTGCTCCTGCCTGCAAAACTGCTCTGGACACTCGTCAGAGCGAGCGACCCACAACTTCTTTCATGATTTCGGATGTCCCCCCGAAAAGACGGGTGACTCGGGCATCCCGCCAACGCCGGGCGATCTCATATTCGTTCATATAACCCGCGCCACCGTGGAGCTGGAGCGCCTGATCGCTCACTTCCCATTGAAGCTCGGTGTGAAAGAGCTTCGCCGCCGACGCCTCCACCGCTGTCAGTTCATGCACGACATGCCGGCGAATGGCCCAGTCGATATGAGCCCAACCGACTTGCAGCTTCGACGCCATGTCAGCGAGCACGAAACGCGTATTCTGAAAGTCCGCCACGGTTTTGCCGAAGGCCTTGCGGTCATGGACAAATTGCTGCGCCAGATCAAAGGCGCGTTGGGCGCCAGCCTGTGCGCCGATGGCAATAGAAAGCCGCTCCTGCGGCAACTGGCTCATGAGATAAGCGAAACCTTGGCCCTCCTCACCGAGCAGGGCCGAGCCGGGCACGCGCACATCATTGAAGAAAAGCTCGCTGGTGTCGGCTCCGTGAAGACCGATTTTGTCCAGATTGCGCCCCCGGGCAAAACCAGCAGCCTCCTGCTCGACCAGCAACAGGCTGATCCCCTTCGCGCCCAGTGTCGGATCAGTTTTTGCGACAACGATGATCAAACCGGCAGTCTGGCCATTGGTGATATAGGTCTTGGAACCGTTGATCACATAATCGCCGCCATCGCGCCGGGCGGTAGCGCGGATACCCTGCAGATCAGACCCGGCACCCGGTTCCGTCATCGCAATAGCGGTGATGAGTTCACCGCTGACCATGCGAGGCAGATAAAGGCGCTTCTGCTCCTCCGAACCATAGGCCAGCAGATATTCAACAACGATGTCAGATTGAAGCGTCAGTCCGGCAGGGCAGCCGACATAGCCATGCTCCTCGGCCACCACAGCATTATAGCCAAAATCCAGCCCCAGACCGCCATAAGCTTCAGGAACCGTTGGGCAGAGCAACCCCGCCGCCCCAGCCTTGATCCAGAACCCAGGCTCAACCAGGCCTTCGCGTTCCCAGCGATCGAGATGAGGCATTGCCTCGCGCTCATAGAAACGCCTCACAGTATCACGGAACAGTCCATGATCATCCTGATAAGCGGTGCGGCTCGAGAGGTTCAGCATTGCCCACCCCCATGCATGCGGCGCGCCACAGCGCGAAACGACCGCATTCGCACGTCAGCAAGTACATCTCTCATTAGTCACCTCGCCCGATTCACATATCTGGAATCCTCACAGGAGCATGTTCCCGCTATCCCGTGACAGCAAGTTAGTTACTTGACTAACTCATAAATGGCAAGCGTTATCTCACGGCTTGCAATCGGGCGCCCTTATGCTGTCAAGCAGGAGGTTGCAGATATGATCGGCATAGCGTGAGCGAAGATCCTCATCGATTTCGTGCACGTCGAACAAAAAGCCCAGCGCGGCGCGCGCATGAAAGAGATGGTCGCAGGCCCCCACAAGGGAGAAATGGAACAGCATGGGATCAATCTCGCGGAAGACGCCTTCGGCCTTGCCTTGCTCCAGGATCATCCTTTGCGCCTCGGCCAGCGGCCTTGTGAAACGCTCGGAGATAAAGCGGGCACTCTTCGTGTCGCCTTCAGCGGACATCACGCCGACCAGCCGATTGAGATAAGGATAGCGATGGTAGATCTTCGTCACGCCATGCACATGCCGGCGCAACTTCTCCTCTGCACCGAGATGAGCTGCAACCAGTCGCTCCAGCGCCGCAAAGGTGCTGCCAGCGTCACGTTCAAGCAGCGCTTCGAAAAGCCCTTGCTTGCTGCCGAAATGATAGCGGATCAGAGCGCCGTTTACCCCTGAGTGCCCACTGATATCACCGAAGCTGACCTGCGTGGTATTTCCCTCTATCAGAAGGGTCCGTGTCGTATCGAGCAGAATCTCCCGGGTGTCAGTCTGCGCCTTTTTGGCGGCTTTAATTCGGGAAGTCTGCTTTGCCACGATCCACTACTCACTGTACAAAACGCACGATGGACCTGCGCCATGTGGCGCAGGTCCATCGTGCCGATCCCAGGAACATAATAGACAAAGCGAGAGCCGTTAAGTGGCTGGATAAGTAATTTTCTTCCCTATACGTGCAGAAAATGCAATTTCCTGCTCAGATACCACGCGGCCGTATTTCAGCGATGCGCGCCTCCCCAGCCTCAAGCGCCGCGGCAGAAGTGTGTACCGAATAATAGCCCAGCACGAGGTCGTGCGGGTGAGGAATGGCCGAACCCAGAACGAAGGTCGCCCCCGCGGGCCCTGCCTGAAGAGGGATCGGATCGTCACTTCGGTCGAACACCACCATATCGCCGGTATTGAACGGCTCCTGCCCCTCCAGTGAACCGTGCGACAGGCTGAGCCATCCGACCTGATGGCCGGCAGGCGTATGATAGACCCACTCTTCACCTGGGGCGAGAGTGACCAACAGGTAATTCATCCCTTCGAATGAGCGGACCGGACTGCTCACCCCATCATAGGCGCCAACGATCAGCTTGGCTGGCCCCACCTGAGGGATGCCACTCGCTTCAACGAACTGCCATTCCGGCGCGCTGCTCTCCAGCGCGGCCGGCAGCGCGACCCACAACTGAAAAGCCTTGAAGCGGGGGGCACTGTCGGGCTGAAATTCGTCACCATGCCAAATGCCGCTGCCCGCGCGCATCCATTCGACGCCCCCATAGTCGAGCAGACCAGTACCCCAATCTCCCTTGTCGAACCGAAGATTACCTTCCGTGATCACCGTGACGGTCGCAATGCCCGAATGCGGATGGATATTCATGCCTCGCGCAATTGACGAGTCAGAGTCCACCAGATCAAGAAAGACGAACGGCTTGAGACGCTGGCCCAGATCCGACGGACTCATCAGGCGAACAATGGGACCATGCCCCGAACCGCGGGTACGCTGAACCACAGCGCGCGGAGAAGCGGCAAGCAGGCTCTCGGTGAATGCGACGGAATTCAGCATCACAGGATACTCCGATGGATTGGTGTCAGATCAGCAAGCTTGCCAAGTCCCGTCACGACGAGAATCGCCCGGCACAATGACTCTTGCGTTAAGCAGCCAACTTCTCGATCTCAGCGCGGGCGCCTTCAATCGCCTGACTGCGTTGTTCATCACCCAGAGCGACGCCCTCCGCACGGATGAACGCCACGTCGGTGACCCCGAAGAAGCCAAACACTCCTCGCAGATAGCTTTCCTGATGATCAAGCGCGGCTAAGGGGGTGTCAGCACCATAGAAACCACCGCGCGACGACGCGACGATGACCTTTTTGCCTGTTGCCAGCCCCTCGACGCCAGTTTCGGTATAACGAAACGTCCGACCCGCGACGGCCAAGCGGTCGATCCAAGCCTTGAGCTGACTCGGAATGCCGAAATTGTACATAGGAGCGCCCACCACGACGATGTCGGCTGCGAGAAAAGCTTCCAGAGCATCAGCCCCCGCGGCAATATCCTCGGCCAGTGACGGCGTCTCGGGCGACACGCCCTGGCCAGCGGCAAGATGGTGGCCGGTGAGATGACCGATGGCCTGAGTCGCGAGATCGAGGCGGACGACCTCAATGCCGGGGTTGGCGGCAAGCTGGGCGTCGACAATGGCAGTCGACAACTGGCGGCTGACCGAAGCGGAACCCAATATGCTGGAGTCGACATGGAGAAGTTTCATGATACGAAATCCTTTTTCGAGATGCCTTGCGGCGCTTGAATCTGAATTAGGCGTGGACGAAGCATCTTAATAGCCTATATTAATAGATGCATTCCATCTATTGAGCAGATATATGATCGAAGCCATCACATTGGACCAGATGCGCACGCTGATAGCAGCCGCAGACGAGGGAAGTTTCTCAGCCGCGGCACGCCGATTGGGCCGTGCGCAGTCAGTGGTAAGCCAGACGATTTCAGGGCTGGAGGGCCAACTGAAAGTTATGTTGTTCGAGCGGACCGGACGCTTTCCCATCCTGACCGAGGCAGGCGCCACCCTTGTAGGGGAGGCGCGCATGGTTCTTCGTCAAGCCGACCGCTTCAAAGCCCGGGCACGTGATCTTGCCGGCGGCCTTGAACCGGAACTGTCGATTGCACTCGACGTGATGTTCCCCATTGAGGTTTTCACCTCGGCAGTGGCCGAGTTCGAAGTGACTTTTCCAGACACGCCGCTCCGGGTATATGTTGAGAGCCTCGGGGCGGTCATCCAGCCCGTATTGGACGGCCGGTGCTCTTTTGCCATATCGGGCACCCTCCCCCTATTCTCGGCGGAACTCAGTCTCGAGCGGCTTCTGGCCGTGCGGCTTGCGCTTGTAGCGGCGCCAACCCATCCGCTGGCGGGACAAGAGAAGCCCCTATCCCGCGAACAATTGGCCGAGCACGTCCAGCTTGTCCTTACGGACCGGTCTTCATTATCGGAGGGAAAGCAATTTGGCGTCATCGCCCAGAAAACATGGCGCCTCGCGGATCTCGGCGCCAAACACGCCTTCCTGATCGGTCGCTTGGGTTGGGGCAGCATGCCGCTCCCGATGATCCGCGAGGATCTTGCAACAGGCCGCCTGGTCGAGCTCAATGTAAATGCGGACGTCTGGCCCGATGGAGATCAAATGACGATGTTTGCGCTTCATCGTCAAGACTGTCTGCCCGGTCCAGCGGGGCGCTGGTTAATCGAGCGGCTGCGCGATCATGCCCAACAATGCCCCCGCACCGATGAGACTGCGGAGGTGTAAGGTTAGTCGAATAATCGATACGCAAATGCATGACCCACGGCCGTCGCCATCAACCAGCCCACCGATGGCCAAAATTCTCGCCTGTAGACGCCTCTGTCCTTAGGATCTATACGCCTTGAGAGCTCGTCAGGACGCTTTAGAAGCATTGACGGAGATGACGACGTCGACTTTCCCGGCAACCGTATCCGTTCCCTTGAACTGACCTTGCCCCACTCCGAAGAGGGTCCGGTCGAGGCTCAACCTTCCCAGCATGGTTGCCGCCGCCCCCTTGATTGCGAGCTGGAAGGGAAAACTGACTGGACGAGCCACGTTGCGGATCATGAGATCACCATCAACCCGATAGCGACTACCACCCAGGCTGACGAAACGCCGGCTGGTAAATGTTGCACGGGGAAAAAGCGTCGTCGCGAACCAATCGGCGGTGGGAAGCGCCTCATCCCGCGTGGCATCTCCCGTGGCCGCTGAACGCATGTCGACGATCACCTGAACCGAGGAACCCTTGAGATTTGCGGGGTCAAAGCGGATATCGGCTGCCCAGCGTCGAAACTGGCCATTGAAGCCTTGGCCATTCATGGCTGCGGCGAACCCAAGCCGAGAACGCGCCGGATCAATCCGCCATCGTGGAAGCGCCCCTGCCTTCTTCGTCGGCGCTGAGGCCTCCGCCATGACCGGACCCGAAGCAATCGCCCCCAAACATAACAAAGCGAACATCGGAACCGCAATGCGATGAACCATCTACCAAATTCCCTATTTAACGATGCACCCCGCCGACCAAAGGCAACATCCGCCCCAACAGGCCGTCACGCTTGAAAAATGCGTGCTTGAGGGCACCTGCGATATGAAGGACAATGAGAGCCCCGCCGCCCCAGGCCAGAAACATGTGCGCGGTCCCAAAGCCGATGTTGGCATTCGCCTTGGCAGTTGCCGGCAAGTCGTGGAGCACAGAGAGATGCGGCCAGGACACGGTATGGAAAATGAGAGTCGGAATATTGAGCGCGCTCGTCGAAACAATAGCCCAACCAGTCAGCGGCATCCCGACCATGAAGAAATAAAGTCCTGCATGAGCCAGGCCAGCGAGCCGCCTCTCCCAACCTGACATGGTTGCCGGCAGCGCGGGCGGGCGGTGCGCGAGTCGCCAGAGGAGGCGTCCCAAACTCAATAGCAGAACGGCGATTCCCACCGATTTGTGAAGCTGGAACAGGTTGAACTGGTCAAGGCCTTTAGCGCGCCCCATCTCATAGCCGAGCACAAGATTCCAGCCGATCATGACGGCAATCGCCCAATGCAGGAGGATCGCCACCGTTCCGTAGCGCGGCAGCGCTACGGAACGGACTCCTGCAAACCTGTCCGGTCCTGCCGGAGCTTTCACGCAGCCTTCTTCTCAAACGCGGCGCTAATGATCAGATGAACGTCGTCGCCGATCATCGGCACGTAGCTCGAAACTCCGAAATCCGAACGCTTGATATCGCCGGAGACCTCGAAACCGACAGTATAAGCCTTCGACATGGGATTGGGACCAGCAGCGTTGAACTTGGCCTTAAGCACAATCGGCTTGGTCACCCCATGAAGCGTCAGATCACCAGCGATGTCAGCGGTGGACTCACCCGTCTTAGTGACCCGCGTCGAGCGGAATCGAACGGTATCGAACTTCGCCACGTCCAGCCATTTGTCACCCTTTAGCTCCCCATCCAGCGTAGCGTTGCTCGTACTCAAAGAGGCGGCAGGGACGCGGATATCGACTTGGCTCGATCCAATTTTGGCGGGATCGAGTATCAACGTACCGGACGCCCCCGTGAACTCGCCATACCAAGTGGAAAAGCCCAAATGCGAAACCGCAAAGAGCACACGGGTATGAGCCGCCTCGACGCCGTAGGTTCCTGCCTGCACACTGGTGGCCACGCCTGCCGAATTCTGAGCAAGACCGATAGTTGGAACAGCGACGAGCGCAGCCACCAAAGCTGCAATTTTGAACCGATGAAACGACAAACCCATTCTCCTTTTGACGCAAAATTAATATAAATAATAAATTATTATGTAAAAAAAATCTTTAATTAATGGATATTATTCCATGATTTAAATAATTAACTATAATTTATATTACCATTTACGAGAATTATACGAATCAGAGAAAATATATTTCATTAATTTCGAAGAAATTCCTATCCTGCCATCCCAATACACAAAAAATTTCACGATCATATAAGGCCGCTATTTCGGCATCGGGGTCAGCTTCAAGAACAGCCGAACAAAGGCAATGGATGTCGGAACAGGTCGAGGAATCTCATTTTCCATCATCTTCTCGGATCCCTATGATGGAAGGAAAGTAGGAAAGGGAGACACATCTGCGTAGACTATATTAATCGATACATTCCATCTTATAAACAGATAGATTATCCGACAGGGAGAAGCTGGGCTTGAATGTGGAGGTTGCGTCTGCTCGTCCACGCTAGAAAAGAGCATGTCAGAAGGCTAGCTTTGACGGGAGGGCCGCGATTAGGTCGCCGCAATGCCAAATGGGTCGATGCCGATTGCGGCGTTCAGGCATATAGGGGCACAGAGTGACCAATGAAGAAGGCGCAAAGGTTGCTCACAACCTCTATCGTAGAGGCAATGGACATACCGCAAGAGCCAAACTCCTCCACGGCTCCATTTTCATGGAAACCGAGAAAGCTGGCGTTCCCGAAACCGACTGAAACGCCAGGGCATCACGCCTCGCGCGCCCGGAACCGGATATGTGTTCGGCACCTGATCAGGAGGGTTCGCAGTGGCAGAAGATGCCGTCAGGCAAGAAATAGCGCGACTTGAGGCCAAACGGATCGAAGCCTTGACCTCCGGCGACGTGAAGGTCCGCGTCTATGGCGGCATCGTGATCGTGAACGGGCCGCTCAATCAACGGGTATCCGTGAACGGCATAGACAAGATCAACGAAATCTCCGCGGTCGTGACCCAGGGCTGGGTGCTCGACGAAGATGGCTGGAAACAGAGCAGCTGCCATATGGACTTTTTGTCGATCGCCTGAACGGGCGGGGAAGGACTTTCGTTCGGCCAGCGAGGTGAGCGGCAGGTCGCTTCTCCGCACGATGCATACCGGGGCTGCCTTGAGCGTTTCCGCGAGCGGGATAGCAACGATCTGATCGCGGCAGAAAGCTGCCTCCAGCCATTGGATCGGCAGGAGCGCCAGCAGATCGGAGCCGGTAACAGCGAGCAGCGTCATCGCGATCGAATGCATGTGGACGGCGATTTCCGGCAACGGCTCCGCCCGGGCGAACATCGCGTCAAATTCCGGATTTTTCCGGTGATCCGCGAACAGGGGACGAATCCAACGGGCATCCTTCAATTCGTGCAGCGTCTTCGCATTGGCCAGCGGATGCCCCCTTCCGGCCTACAACGTCGAAGCGATTATCGAACAGTTTCTCGATCAAGAGCGGCGACTTGACCGGAAAATCATGGGCCGGGCCAACATAGAAGTCGATTTCGCCCGACAGTATTTGAGGTTCGATCGGAGCGAAAAGCAGGCTCTCGGCGAATTTCAAAACAATCTTCGGATATTCCGCCTGAAATGTGCGCAACATCATGGGCATCAGCGCGATCGTTGCCGCAGTCGACATCGCCACCGAAATCTGGCCGGTCGCCTCGCCCTTCTCCTGTTCGATCGCTTCGAAAATATGACGGATTTCGGACTGGATGGCCGTCGCATGCTGCACGAAGACCTGGCCCATGCGCGTCAAGGTCACGCCATGGCCATGGCGGGTGAACAGTGACACGCCGAGTTCGCTTTCAGTGTCGCGAATGCTGCGGCTCATCGATGGCTGCGTGATGCCGAGCTTGCGGCTTCGGCAACCGCCAATATATCCCGGATGTTGCTCAGTTTCATGCGAGACACGGTCCTGACATCAAAGGGCTGGCGGCCCCCGCATTCCCGGTGTAGGATGACATCATTGGCCATGAGGCGCTCCCTCATGCCGAGAGATGCTCGCCCCGAAAAGGCGCGCATGTCCCGACAGAGGACCAAAGCAGAGCAAAGCGCATTATGGCGTTCGGTCAGGAGGGCGAACCATGGCAATTGCTCACCCGTCCCAGGCGGCGTCCGCGGGGCAAGATATTTCCATCCGCACTATCGGTTTCGACGATCTGCGTATCGCCCTGCGTCAGGGCTGGGACGATTTCCTCGCCAAGAGGGGCGATCTGGTGTTCATCGGCTTCATCTATCCGGTCATCGTCGCGCTGGCGATCATGTCGGCCGGCCAGATGTCGATCCTGCCGCTGATCTTTCCCCTGGTGGCCGGTGCGATCCTGCTGGGACCGGCTTTCGCCAGTGGTTTCTACGAACTGGCCCGGCGACGCGAGGCGGGGCTGGATGCCCGCTGGCGCCATTTCCTGGACGTGATCCGCAAACCGGGCGGCTCTGCCCTGTTCGACCTGACCTGCGTGCTGGCGCTGCTGTTCATGGCATGGATGGCGACGGCCTGGTTCATCTATCATGTGACGCTCGAAAATATACCCGGGTCGACCGCCTCCGTGGGCGCTTTCTTCTCCGCGGTGTTCGGCACGTCCGAAGGCTTGCAGATGATCGTGCTCGGCAATCTGGCGGGCTTCTGCTTCGCCCTGCTGACGCTGGCAGTCAGCGTCGTCTCCTTCCCCATGGCGGTCGACAAGCCGGTCAGTTGGGGCGTCGCGCTGCGGACATCCTGTCGTGTGGCATGGCATAATCCGGTGACGGTCGCGGCCTGGGGTCTGATCGTCGTGGCGTTGCTGGTGCTGGGCTCGCTCCCCGCGCTGGTGGGTCTTGCGG